>Ga0207416_1000045_pt1 | contig 224243 bp, 212 predicted proteins | sample PaiPotPPM11metaG_FD_184107 | JGI IMG/M metagenome (GOLD analysis project Ga0207416, IMG submission 184107) | Iron sulfur acid spring bacterial and archeal communities from Banff, Canada, to study Microbial Dark Matter (Phase II) - Paint Pots PPM... ... | reverse complement strand
CCCGAACCAATCGTTCCAATCGTTCACGATCAGCCGCGCTGATCGAAATCTGCTCGATTTTCCTCATCGGCGCAGACTCGCACGGTCGCGCCAATTTGTGAATCGTCTGTCAGCAACGGAACACTAGACGCCTCCGCATTGTTTGCTTACGCTTCGTCGTCATTGTGAGCGAAGCGGCTGATGCATTGATACAAGCGCATGAGGTGTCATGAATAAGCCCGATCAAGTCCTCAACGATATCGCTGCGCGTTATTTACTCGTGCTCGGCACGGCTACCGCCGATCTTTGGAGCGAGCTGCCGCACGACCTGCAACACCTGCTGTTCGAGCGCGCCGTCGTGCTCGGCCATCAGCGCGAGCAGGACGAGAGCCTGCGCGAGCAATTGGCTAAATTCCTGCACGACCATCACGCGCGGACGCAGGCGCGCTGAGAATTGAGGCGGCGGGAAAGCGCCGCTTGTGACGGCGCCGGCAACGGTTACATATTCGGAATGTTCAGGAAGTCTTGATGTTCCGGAAGTCTTGGCGCGGTGGTTGCGCCAGAGATTGCGCCGTGGATTGCGCCATTGGGCGCATGTGGGGACTAAAATGGCAGGTTATTCAAACGAGCCGGAGCGGCCCCGCGTAGAGCCGGAGATCATTCCGCCGGACCGCACTGGCGGCCGAAATACGCGCGGGCAGGGCTGGCCGCCGCCACCTTATGGCTATACGCAAGGCGCCGGCGGCGCGCATCGGGTCTTCGTCACCAGGATCGGGCCGCTCGGCTTTGGCCTCTTGATGCTGGTGGTCGGCCTTTTCGCCGCCGTCCTGCTGCTGCTCCTGATCGGCACGGCGCTGATCTGGCTTCCGTTGGTCGCCGGGCTCGTGGTCGTCAGCGCTGTCGTCGGCGTGTGGCGCCGGCTTTGATCGCAAGATACTAGGCAAGAGCGCCGCGCGCGCCATACACCGCGCGTTAACCATGATCCTTTATGAATTGATTAACCATACGCGACGTGTGTGGCCGTAAACGGCTGCCTGCATTTGGCCAAAGCGGGCGGCGAAAGTTCGCGTCGTGTTTGCGCGTGGTGAATGCGAGTATTGAATGTTCGAAGCGCCGCGTCAGATCAGACCTGTAGCCGTCGGTGCCGGTGACGTCGGTATTGGCTTCGTCCCGCTGGCGCAGATCGATTTCAGCAAAACAATCTCGACGCTCTGGCGCGGCAAGTGGACGATCGTATTGTCGGCGCTTGCGGCGCTGGCTCTCGCGCTCGTCTTTATCGCCGTCGCGCCGCGACAATACACGGCGGCCACGCAAATCCTCATCGACCCGACCGATCTGCTCGCCGTCGGCAATGGCGCGACACCATCGGCGCCGCAGAGCGACGCCGGCTTGTTGCAGGTCGAGAGCCAGGTGCGCGTGCTGGGCTCGGACGCCGTGCTGCGCCGCGTGATCAAAGCGGAGGGACTGGACAAAGATCCCGAATTTGCCGGCGCCAAATCGCCGCTGCGCGCCCTGGGCGACGATCTTCTTGCGGTCATCGGCATCCGCAAGGATACCTTCTCGGATGACGCGACGCTCGCCGCGCTGACCGAGCTCAGGCGCCGCGTCGTGGTGAAGCGCGACGAACGCACCTATGTCGTCGAGGTCGATGTCTCGACCCGTGACCCCGCGAAATCGGCGCGTATCGCCAATGCCATCGCCGACGCCTATCTCGCCGAACAGACGCAAATCCGTGCCGACGCCGCGCGCCAGGTTTCGCAATCGCTGTCCGGCCGCTTAAAGAATCTGAAGGATCGCGTGCGCGAGGCCGAAGAAAAAGTCGAAGCCTATAAGGCGCAAAACAAGATGGTCGGCGCCAATGGCCAGTTGGTCAGCGAGCAGCAGCTCAGCGAGATGAACAATCAGCTCGGCGCGGCGCGGGCGCGCACCGCAGAAGCCAAGGCGCGGCTCGACCAGGTGACGCTAGTGCAGCGGACCAAGGATGAGAACGGCGCGTTTCCGGCCGCCTTGCAATCGCCGACCATCACCGCATTGCGCGGCCAATATGCCGAGATCATGCGCCGCGAAGCCGAGGAGATGACGACGCTGGGCTCGCTGCATCCGGCGGTGCTTGATATTCAGGCGCAGGCCGAGCGGCTGCGCCGCATGATCGACAACGAGATCGATCGCACCGCCGTCGCCGCGCGCACCGAATACGAGAGCGCTAAAGCGAGCGAGCAGACGATTGCCAATAATCTTAAAGTCCTCGAGGGCGACACCGTCGACACCAACCAGGCCATGGTCGGCTTGCGCGAGCTGGAACGCGACGCGCAAGCAAGCCGCGACATCTATCAAGCCTTCCTGGTGCGCGCGCGCGAGACCGGCGAGCAGGAACAGCTCGACACCAAGAACATCCGCGTCATTTCCAGAGCCGACCAGCCGCTGCGCCGGAGCTCGCCGCCGTCGAGCCTCCTCATTGCGCTCGGCGCTCTGATGCTGGGCGCCGCCACCGGCGTCGGCATCGTTCTGGTGCGGCCGCAGCCCGACGAAGACACCGCGTGGCAACGCAGGAACAACGCATGGCAACGCGGGAGCGACTCTTGGCGGAATAGGATCGGCGGGGCGGCCAAGCGAGCGACCATGGGATTCTGGCCGGGCGCCGGCTCGTCGAAAATTCCAGTGCTTGCGATTTTGCCTGCGGTCGATGTGTCGTTCGGCCTGAACGCCGTTGACGATCCGAAATCGTCGTTCACCAAGGGCATTCACAAAATCTACGACGCGCTGCAGGCGAGCCATGACCGGCCGGAAAATCCCAGCGTCCTTGTCGTCGCGCTTGACGCCGACGATGATTCCGCGACCGTCGCGCTCACGCTTGCGGCACTGGCGGCCGAAAGCCAGCGTGTGCTTCTGATCGACGCCGATATCGAGCGCCGCACGCTGTCGGCAATCGATGCCGAACAGAGCGAAGCCGGTCTCGTCGATGTGGCGACGGGACGGCGGCTTCTCTCCGACGTGATCACGCGCGATCGCGAGACCAATATTAATCTAGCGTCGTTCGTGTCGCCGGACAGCCGGCGCGACGGCCGCATCCATGACGCCGATATCCGCCGCGCCTTCGATCAGACCAAACGCTTCGATCTGGTGATCGTCGCCGCCATCGACGTGACCGGCGATCCGAGCACGCGCTTTTTCGGCGGCGTTGTCGATCACATCGTGCTGGTCGCCAAAGCGGACGAGCATGACGAGGCCGCCGTGGCGCGCTTGATCGTGCGGCTCGGACTCGACGCGAAGAAAGTCCGCGGCGCGGTGCTGACCGGCGCCGGCCCTGCCTGAGCGAGGATCCTGAGCGTGGCGCAGCTTGGTGTGCACACATCGGCGGGCTCCGCGCCTCACGCGGCGGTCGATGCCGATACGCTCGTCCGCAGCGTTTTATTCGTCGCCGCCTTTCTCGCGGCGTGGATTTCATTTCACCCGTTTCAGAGCCTTGCCGAGCCGCCGCCCGCGGTCGTCGAGGGCGGCGACCTCGTCAATCAGATCGCCTTTTCGGGCTTGTTCCTCTCGCTTGCCGTCTGGACTTATTTTCACGAGCCGCGGCGGCTGACGCTGTTGAGGCGGCCGATCTTCACCGTGCTGCTCATCTGGTGCGCACTCTCCTGCGTCACCTCGTGGGAGCCTTCGCTCGCCGCGCGCCGCTTCGCCTTCGCGCTGATCCTGATCGGCATCGCGACGATGGTGCTGCTGTTGCCGAAAAACGTCCGGCATTTCAGCGATCTGATCGCCGCAGTGGCGCTGATCACGCTCGCCGCCTGTTATCTCGGCGTGTTTCTGGTGCCGCAGCTTGCGGTCCATCAGGCGACGGACTTCCTTGAGCCCGAGCACGCCGGCAATTGGCGCGGCGTGTTCGCGCATAAGAATCAGGCCGGCGCCGTGATGGTGCTGATCATCTTCATCGGGCTGTTCGTGGCGCGCATGCGCAGTCTTGCGCTCGGCGGATTGATCACGGCGCTCGCGGCGATCTTTCTCGGCTTCTCGCAATCGAAAACGGCAATCGGCGTGCTGCCGCTGGTGTTCATTCTCTCAGGCGTTATCAGCCGGAGCCGCCGGCCGATGGTTGGGATCGCGCTCGTCGTCGCCATCCTCGCCGCGTTCAATCTGTTCTCCGTCGGCACGGTTATTTTCGAGCCGGTCCGTAAACTGGTCGAACAGGTCATGCCGGACGCGACTTTCACCGGCCGAACCGAAATCTGGCAGCTTGGCGCACAGGCCGTAGCCCAGCGTCCCATCACCGGCTATGGCTTCTCGTCGTTCTTTGGCACCGACGAGGTCGTCTACGGCCTCGGCGAAAACGCGACCTGGGCGAATGCCGCGACCGATGCGCATAACGCCTATCTCAATCTCGCGCTGACGATCGGCCTGCCCGGCCTGCTGCTGACGGTGTTGTGGATCGTCGTCCTCCCGGTCTCCGATTTTTATCGGCGTTCGCCGGATGCCGAAACAGCTCCGCTGCAATTGCTGTTTCTGCGGGTGTGCCTGTACGGCGTTTATTCGTCCTGTTTCGAAAGCTCGATCTTCCAGCAGGTCGGCGAAGTCTGGTTCTTCTTCATGATTGCCGCCTTCGGTCTGCGCTACGCCTCGCTCGCACGCGCCGCGGCTTAGATTCCCTTGCCCCGCGAAAGCGGGGAAGGGGGACCGCACGACGTGCGGTGGAAGGGGCGCGGACGGTGAGGCGAGCCTCTTGGCGGCATGCCCCCTCCACCACATGCTTTGCATGGTCCCCTTCCCCCGCTCCGTTTCACTCCGCAGGGGAAGATGAAGGCACACCAAGACGCAGCGCCCGCATAAGTTCCGGATCCGGATAACGATCGCTCTCTTGCACATAGAGACCGAACGGATCGTCGCGCAGCACGTAGGCCGTCCAGCCCCAGCCGTGGTTTTCCATGCTCGCCGAGGCATCGCGCAGCCAGCGCGCGCGCGAGGCGCGATCGAATTGCGCGCCATCGATGGTTTCTTTCATGGCGCCGAATTCGGTGAAGACGATGCGGTCGGAGGAAACCTGCTGACGGCGCTGCCATTCGGCGACGCGGTTCATCCATTCCGCGATTTGCTTGGGCCCTTGCGCTTCCTGGAAATATTTCTCGATTTCCGTTTCGGCTTTCGATTGCGCGCCGGCGCGGTCGGCGCCCGCCGGAAGCGGGACGGTCTGGATGCGCCGAAGCGACAATTCCAGCGTGTCCTCGATAGTCCCGGCCGATGCCGGGTAAGGCACGCCGATGGTGCCGGCGAGATAAGGCTCCGACCAGGTCGCACCCTGATGCGTGAACAGGAACGGATAGTAGAAGTGGATGCTGATGAAATTGCGCCGGTCGCGCAGCAGATCGGTATCGAGATCGGCGAGACCTTCGATGTTCGACCAGCAGCCGCCGGTCAGGAATAGCGGCAACTGCGCCGAGATGCGGCGAATGCGCTCGACCATGATCTGCTGATAGGCGCTCCAATCGGTGCCGAACACGACCCGGCACTTCGATTGCGGCTCGTTCATCGGCTCGAGCGCGACGAGCCCGGAATGCACGGTGGCGAGTGTCGTAGCGACGCGCTCCACCACGGCCGAATAGGCGCGGAATTTCGAGCCGCCGAGACCATCGAGATAGGTCTCCGGCAATTCGTGCTGCAGCGACGGCGGAAACAGCGTCACCAGCACGGCGAGACCGTGCCGGTTGATTTCCGAAACGACGGCGACGAGTTGCTCGAGGATTTCCCGCCGCTGCCGCTCGTCGCCCTGCATCAGCGGGCCGACGTCGAGCGGCACGCGCATATGATCGAAGCCGATCCGCCGCAATTCGTCGAAGTCGAACAGATCGAGCGCCTCCAGCGGATGAGGAAAGGCCGGAACCGCGTAGGCTTTGGCGGCGCCGTCACCGACGGTTGCGGGGAATTCAAAAAATTCGACAAGCGTCGCGCCGCGCTTGAACGTGGGCGCGGCGACATCTGCAGCGCTTGGCAGGTCGGCGAAGCCGGCAACGAGGCCCGCGCCGAGAAGCGCAACGCCCGCGAGCCAGGCGCGACGCATCAGGATTCTTCCGCCGCCGGCTGCCAGCCGGAGACGGCGCGCCGATTGGGCCGCAGATAGGCCTCAAACAAGCTCAGATAGCTTTCGATCATCCGCTGCCGCGAATATTTGCGCCCGATGCCGCGCGCGAAACCGGCGACGACGTGCGGCGCGGGCGGCGCCGCCAGCGCGTTGCCGATGGCGGAGATCCAGCCTTCGACATTTTGTGGCGCAACGAAAGTGACGGGCTCCGATCCGTCCGCGTGCAGCACTTCACGCAGCACCGGCAAGTCAGCGACGACCATCGGCATTCCGGTCATCGCGGCTTCCGCGGCAGCCAAGCCAAACGTTTCCCAGATCGACGGGAACACGAACAAGTCGGCGGCGGCGTAGAGATCGGCAATGTCCTGCGCCTGCAGGGCGCCGAGCATGTGCAGCCGGCTCTCGATGCCGAGCGTGACGGCAAGCTCATGAAACGAGTCGTCCTTCGCGCCCGCGCCGGCGATCGCAAGATGTGCCTGCGGCAAACAGGCCAGCGCGCGAATGAGCACGTCCTGGTTCTTCTGCTCGGTCACGCGGCCGACATTGAGAAGGAGCGGCTGCGACTGCGGCATGCCGAAACGGCGGCGCGTCGCCTCGCGATTTTCCTGCGGCACCGGCGCGTCGAGACCATGCTCGATCAAAATCATCGAACGCCGGTAGCGCGACGGATAGCGCGCATACTCGGCCCAGGTGCTGGCGCTGTTAACAATATTGGCGGAATAGAGCCCGAGCGTGCCGGCAACCATGTCCATTAACCGCAACAGCCGCGGCATCTGGCGCGGCGTGCAGGTTTGGTGAACGACGCGATGGCGGCAGCCGCCGAGCCAGCCCACGACGCCGACCAGGATCGATGCGGTCGATTGATACGCAATCAGCGCGTCGAAACCGCCGCGCCAGATCAACCTGGCCATGCTGAACACGTATCCGAGCTTGGCGAAAACCGAGATGTCGGCACGCGGATAAAGATACTCGGTCTCGACGCGGAACCGCTGCGGCACAAGACCTTCTTCGATCATGCGCGCAAGCGTTTGCACGCCGCCGCGTTCACCATCGTGGATGATTTGTACGATACGCATCACATCTCGCTTGCAACATAAGTCGTCCGCGCGATTGTTTGTTTGATAGCGCGGCAGCGACTTAACGATACTCCGTGAAACGCTGTCGTACCCACTTCTACACGCAGCAACAATTGCCTATCACACGTAATGCTTAACACCTCGGGCTTGCTCTATCTGAGCGCGCGCGCAATGTCGGCGGCGGGAAATCTGCTCGCCGTCGCGATCTTCTCGCGCATGGCGGGGCCTGCGGAATACGGCCACTACGTATTCATCTTCGCGTGGTCGCTGATCGTGTATGGCTTCGGCGCGCAATGGATGCGCTTTGCCTATTTCGGCGTTTACCATCTCGATCGTTTTGGCGAATACGTCGCCTCGCTGGCGCGGCTGCTTGCCGTAGGCATTACCGCGGTCGCGTTTGTGCTCGCGGCGCTCGGAATTTTTGGGCTGTTCGAGCCGGCTTTTCTGCTCGCGGTGTTCGCGCTTGTGTGCGGCATAGCGATCTACGAGGCCGCCTTCGAAGTGGCCCGCACGCTGCTCAACGCGCGCGGCGCGGCGCTCGCCATGATCCTGCGCACCGCGCTGATGGTGGGCTTCGGCAGCGCCAGCCTCTATCTCGGCGGCGGCGCGCTCGGCCTTGCGATCGCCATCGCGGTCGCGCACTTGATCGCGGCCGCACCCGCGCTCGCGACCTTCTCCACGGTTCGCTGGTCGCATTCGTCGCGGGCCGCGGCGCTGCACATCGTCAGTTACGGCTGGCCGCTCCTACTGTCGTTCGGCGTGACCGCGGTCGGCCAAAGCATCGACCGGCTGTTGCTCGCGCATTATCTCGGCATGGCGGCGCTCGGACCTTACGGCGTCGTCGCCGACGTGCTGCGGCAAAGCTTCACCGTATTGGGCGAGGCGATCATCCTTTCGCTGGTGACGGTTGCGAAGACGCAGGCCAATCGCGGCGATGCCGATGGCGCCGGCCACACGTTGCAGAAAGCCTTCAATGCCTGCCTCGCGGCGGCAACCTTCGGCGCGGGGTTCTTCATCGTCTTCGGCGACGCCGTGCTGCGCGTGGTGCTGCAGCCGGAATTCGTCGCGCCGACGCGTGATCTCATTCCGATTTTCGCCATCGCCTTTGCGTTCATGACCATGCGCAATTTCTATTTTGCGCAGGTGATCTATTTCACCAATGCGAGCTATATCGAGCTCATCGTGGCGCTGTTGTTCCTCGTCATTTCCACGGCGCTGTCGGTCTGGCTGGTCCCGGTTTATGGCCCGCACGGCGCGGCCATCGCCTTGATGGTGGCCTGCATTTTTGCCTGCCTCGCCTTCATGGTGCTCGGCCGGCGCTGGTACCGGATGCCGATCGATCTCACCGCGCTCGCTGTCATGCCGTCGCTTGTCGCCTTGTTCGTGTTCGGCGCGCACACCGCGGCCCAATTGGTACAGGCTCAATCGCTGGTGTTCGCCATCGATGCCGTGATCTTCACGATCTGCAGCGGCTACGCGATACGCCACTTCGGGCTCTTGAGCTTACCACCGGCCGATGTCGTCGCCGAAGCCGCAACGGCGCCATAAGCCATGAGCCCGTAGCCATGAGCCCGTTGAGTATCATTTCGCGTGGGCCGCAGCGGCAGTTTCGGCGGAGGCAGCCGCGCCATGCCGAATTTCTCGGCCTGCCGTTTTCCTTGTTGCAGCAAGTGGAAGTGATCCGGCTCATCACCGAGCAAGGCGGCGCGCCGTATCGCTATATCGTGACGCCCAACGCGTATCACGTCGTCACCGTCCACGATGAGCCGAAATGGCTGTTGCCGGTCTACCAGGCCGCATGGCTGTCGCTGTGCGATAGCCGGATCGTTCGGGCGCTGGCGCGGTTCGACCGGCTGCCTCTGCCCCTGGTGACCGGCAGCGATCTCGTCGCGGCTCTGCTCGCAACGCTGAATGCGACCGACCGCGACCACACCCCGCGGCGCATTCTCGTCATCGGCCCGCAGCGCTCCATGGAAGGCGTGCTGCGCACGGCCTACCCGAATCTGGCCATCGACGTCATGCCCGCGCCCGGCGCGCTCGGGCAAAGCGCCGACATGCGGCTCGCGGTGGCGCGCGCCTGCGTGAACAGGACCTGGGACATCGCACTGCTCTGCGTCGGCTGCCCGGCGCAGGAATTGATCGCGCAGCAGCTCGCCGAACTCGGCTGCAAATCCGGCATCGCGCTCTGCGTCGGCGCGTCGATCGACTTTCTCACCGGCGCAAGTTCGCGCGCGCCGCTGTGGATGCAGAAGGCGGGGCTCGAATGGGCCTACCGATTGTCGCGCGAGCCGTTGCGCCTGTGGCGCAGATATTTGATCGAATCGCCGAAGATATTTCGTATCTTCATGACGGAGCGGGCGCTGCGCGGCCGCTGAACTTCGATAGAGCTGAATCGCGACAGAGCTAATTTGCCCGCGTGAAGCCGATCGCCGTGAGCGCGTCGCGGATCGGCAGACATTGCATGTTCTCAGCTTGAACCGCCGCCACGGTCTCGCGCAGCAATCGTGGCGAGCAGCCGATCCAGCTTGGCTCGTCGGCGACGTCATGGGTCACGAAGATCAGCCAGCCGTTGCGCTCACGCGTCTCGCGCAAGGCGCGCCTAAGTTTGTCCGGCGTCAGCGTGCGATCGTAAAGGTCGATTGATCGCAGCATACCGAGATCGGCGGTGCCGGCATTGATGCCTTGATAAACACCGCGGCAGCTATCGAAGCGTTTTTGCAGTTGCAGCTTGCGCGGCAGCGACGCGCGTCCGAACGGGTAGCAGAAATTCGTCAATGCGATGCCGGGACACAGTTCACGCAATCGGCGCAGGTTCTTCACGCACTCTTCTTCCATCGCCTGCGCGTCGAGATCCTCGACAGGCACGTGCGAGAACGTGTGACAACCGACTTCATGACCGCTGCCGTGGAGCGCGCGAACCTGATCCGCGCCGATCACGCGCCAATGCGTATCCAGACTGCCGCACGTTCCGCTCGCCACATAAAACGTGCCGTGAAGGCTGTGCCGGTCGAGAACGGCGGCGCCGTTCGTGTAAGCCGAATCCGGCACATCGTCGAAAGTGAAACTCACCAGCGGCGCGGTATTGCGCATCGCAAGCGGCTTCGAGCGCGTGTGCCGCGCCGCGCGCCGGAGCACGCCGTTCACGAAGCGCTGCAACATGGATTGCATCATGACGCGCTCGCGACGGCGAGCGGGCCGCTTTTGTGCGCCGGCAACACGTGCAGCTCGCCGGCGATTTCGAGGAATCTTTCCGCCGCGCGCGCTGTGGTATAGTCGAAGCCGCGGGCACGAAGCGCGCCGCGGTCGGGATTTTCAACCAGCGCCGTGGCGATAGCCGTGGCCATGGCTTGCGCGTCGCCGACCGGCGTCAGCGCGCCAAACCGGCCGCCCTGCAAAATCTCGAACGGACCATAAGGACAATTGGTCGACACGACCGGCGTGCCGCAGGCGAGCGCCTCGATGATGGCGTTGCACAGACCCTCATAGATCGAGGCGCACACGGCGACGCGCGCGCGCATCATCCAGGCAAACGGATCGGCAACTTGTCCGGTGAATGTGACGCGATCGGTCAGGCCGAGCTCGCTCACCAGCGCTTCCAGCGCCGGGCGCTCGGCGCCGTCGCCCACGATCGCGAGCCGCCACGGCAGGCCGGGCGGCAGCATCGTCACCGCGCGGATCAGCATGCGCTGATCTTTCTCCGGCGACAGCCGGCCAACGCAGACGATGAGGTCCTTGTCGCGGCCATTCTCGCCGTCCCATTGCGCGATCCGCTCCGCCGTTGCCGGCGGGATCACCGCGTTGGTGAGCATCACGGAGATGACGTGGTCGGGCACCGCGAAATTTTCTTTCAGATCGCGCCGCGCGCCTTCGGTCAGCGCGACGATGCAGTCGGCATAACGATAGAACCGCCGCAGGATGCGGTAGGCGATACGATTTTGCGCGTAAGGGTCATGGTGTTGCGCAATCGACGGACTGCCGACTTCGCGCAAGACAAGCTTCGGCCGGCTGCGCCGCGGCAAGGTGCGTCCCGCGATCAGCGTGCAGAGATTGAGGCTCGCTTCCGAACTGACGACCGCCGCCGGACCCATATCGCGAAGGAGACGGCGCAAGCCGGGAACCGCGTAACGGATCTGCCCTCCGGAAATTTGGACGACGCAAATGGTCGGATCGAGCAGCGACCGCAGCGGACCTTCGAGGCGCAACGCCAGAACGGTAATTTGAACGCCCTTGGTGGCAAGCGCGTTACAAAGCAGGATCATGTCCCGCTGCGCGCCGCCGCCTTCAAAAGCGCGCAGCACCACCGCGAGATCGGGGCGAGCGCCAATAGTTTTGGACCGCGACACCACGGGGACCGAGCGCTTTCCTACTGCAATTCCAAAAGATTTCAGAACGAATAGCCATCAGCTTTATGCTCGGATCAAGCGTCAACTTCAGTTTTATTCTCGTGTTAAGCGAGCATCGTTAATCGCCGCACCATCATCACCTTAATTAACTTTAATGCTGCAGTCATTGAACGGTATGGCAGCCGGAGTTACTTCCGCGGGTGGCAGATCAGTTGGCTCTATTTTTGCCTGTCCGGTTCGCCGGGCCGTGTGCCGATAGCAGCGGGAATAAAGTTCACGACCGAGCATTAACTAGGGCATAGCTGGAAATGAGCACGAGCATGGCGGGGCAAAGTTCCCGCAGCACAATCTTCGCGATCCTGGGGATCGTGGCGCTGGGCTCGGTCGTGGCGCTTGGTTTTTACCGCCACGGCAGTACGCAAGCCGCGCCGAATACCGCGCCGCCGTCGATCCCGGTCACCGTCACCGAAGCCGCGCAACGCGACGTGCCGATTTATTACGATGCGCTGGGCACGGTCCAGGCGCTGAACACCGTCGCTATCCGCGCGCAGGTCAACGGCCAGATCATCTCCATCGACTTCCGCCAAGGTCAGGAAGTCCATCAAGGCGACGTGCTGGCAAAAATCGATCCGGCGCCGTACAAGGCCAATTTCGATCAAGCCGTGTCGAAGAAGAGCCAGGACGAAGCGCAGCTCATCGACGCGCAAAAAGATTTGGCGCGCTTCAAGACGCTGGTGCAGCGGGATTACGAAACGCAGCAGAACGTCGATGCGCAACAGGCCAAGGTCGATCAGACAAAAGCGATGATCGATGCCGACCAGGCGGCGATCGAAGCGGCGCAGACGCAGCTCAATTACGCGACCATCACCGCGCCGATCGACGGCGTGGTCGGTTTCCGCCAGGTCGATCTCGGCAACATCATCCACGCCACTGACGTCAATCCGCTCACGGTGCTCACAACGATCAAGCCGTGCACCGTCATCTTCACGCTGCCGCAGGGCGATCTCGGCCCGGTGCGCGAAGCGATGGTGCAAGGCGCCGTATCGGTGCTTGCCTTCGACCAGGACGACAAGCAGCAGCTCGCGCAAGGCCGCCTGCTTCTCATCAACAATCAGATCGATCAGACCACCAGCACGATTCAGCTCAAGGCGGAATTTCCGAATGGGGATGAGCGGCTGTGGCCGGGCGAATTCGTTCACATCCGCATCCTGATCCAGACGCGCAAGGATGCCGTTACAATTCCGCCGGTCGCCGTGCAGCACGGGCCGAACGGGCTCTATGCCTGGGTGGTCAAATCCGACAACACCGTCGACCAGCGCAGCATCGAAACCATACCGGTCAACAACAACGACACTGCGATCGTGACCAAGGGAATCGCTGCCGGTGAGCGCGTCGTCGTCAACGGCCAATATCGGCTCGACGCCGGATCGCGCGTCGATGCGAAGCCGCAAGCACCGGCAGGCGGCCCGGATAAGTCCTGATGAACATATCCGAGCCGTTCATCCGCCGGCCGATCGCAACATCGCTCTTGATGAGCGCGCTGGCGCTGGTCGGCCTCGTGGCTTTTCCGCTGCTGCCGGTCGCGCCGCTGCCGCAGGTCGACTTCCCGACTATTCAGGTCACCGCGCAGTTCTCCGGCGCCAGTGCCGACACGATGGCGGCGACGGTGGCGACCCCGCTGGAAGAACAGTTCGGCCAAATTGCCGGCGTGACGCAATTGACGTCGAACAGCGTGCTCGGCACCAGCGTCATCACGCTGCAGTTCGATCTCAATCGTAATATCGACAGCGCCGCGCAGGACGTGCAGGCGGCAATCACGGCGGCGGGCAAGAACCTGCCGCAAAACCTGACCGTGCCGCCCTATTATAAAAAGGTGAACCCGGCCGACACGCCGGCCCTGATTTTGGCGGCTCATTCCGACTCGTTGCCGCTGACCTCAGTGGATGATTTCGCGGAAAACGTGCTCGCCCAGCAGATTTCGCAGATCAGCGGCGTGGCCCTGGTCAATATCGGCGGCCAGCAGAAACCATCGATCCGCGTTCAGGTCGATCCGGCCAAGCTGCAAGCCCGCGGACTGACGCTCGAGGACGTGCGCGGCGTGCTCGCTGCCACCACGGTCGACGCCGCCAAGGGTGCGGTCAACGGCGCGTTGCAAACTTTCACGATCTCGACCAACGATCAGTTGACCCATCCGGAGCAATACGACGACGTCATTATCGGCTATCGCGGCGGCGCGCCAATTCGGGTTCGCGACGTCGGTCATGCGATTACCGGTCCGCAGGATATCACCCAGAGGGCGCTGGCGAGCCTACCGAGCGGCATCACGCCGGGCGTTCTGCTGATTATCTACAAGCAGCCCGGCGCCAACATCATCGGCACGGTCGATGCAATCCAGGCGGCAATGCCGCGGCTCGCCGCAATCGCGCCGCAGGGTCTCAAGGTCGACACCATCATCGACCGCACGCAGACCATTCGCGCCTCGGTCAAGGACGTCGAGTTCACGCTTGCGATCACCATCGGCCTCGTCGTGATGGTGATCCTCGTGTTCCTGCGCAACATCCGCGCCACGCTCATCCCGAGCGTTACCGTGCCGCTGGCGCTGCTGGGCTCGACTGCGCTGATGTATCTGTTCGGCTTCAGCCTGGACAATCTTTCGCTGATGGCGCTGACCATCGCGGTCGGTTTCGTCGTCGATGATGCCATTGTCGTCGTGGAAAATATCTACCGCCATGTCGAGGCGGGCACGACACCGCTGCAGTCGGCCTTGAAGGGCGCGAGCGAAATCGCTTTCACAGTGGTCTCGATCAGCGTCTCGCTGGTCGCGGTGTTCATACCGCTGCTGCTCATGGGCGGCATTATCGGGCGGCTGTTTCGCGAATTCGCGATTACCGTCACCGCTTGTATCGCTGTTTCCGTGATCGTGTCGCTGACGCTGACCCCAATGCTGGCGTCGCGCTTTCTTGCCGCGGAATCCCAGCATCATGGCCGCGTTTACAACGCGATCGAATGGGGCTTCGAGACCCTGATCAACGGCTATCGCAGAGGTCTCGATGTGGTGCTGCGCCATCAGTTTCTGACCTTGATGGCGTTCTTCGCCACGATGGCCTGCACCGCAGTGCTGTTCGTCGATATCCCTAAGGGTTTCTTTCCGGTTCAGGACACCGGCGCGGTCCAGGGCATCGCCTATGCTGCGCAGGACGTTTCCCCCGACCGGATGCGCAGCATCCAAGAACAGCTAGCCGCCGTTCTGGCGCGCGATCCCGACATCGCCGCATTCGGCTCGTTCTTCGGCAATGGCGGCGGCAACACGCTCAACACCGCCCGGTTTTTCCTGGCGCTGAAGCCGCGCGACGAGCGCAAGTTCACGGCAATGGAGATCATCAACCGGCTGCGGCCGCAGCTCGCCAAGATCGAAGGCGTCCAGCTCTTCCTGCAGCCGTCGCAAGACATCACCGTCGGCGGCCGTATTTCCGCCGGCCAATACCAATTTACGATGCAGGACCCTGAGTTCGGGGAGCTGAGCACCTGGGCGCCGAAAATGCTCGCCAAGCTCAAGACGCTGCCGCAACTCGCCGACGTATCGACCGATCAGCAAACCAATGCGCCGCTGCTCGCCGTGACCATCAACCGCGACGCCGCCTCGCGCTTCGGCATTCAAGCGCAGGAAATCGACGCCACGCTGAACGATGCTTTCGGCCAGGCCGACGTCACGCAATATTTCACGCAGACGAGCTCATATTTCGTCGTGCTCGAAATCCTGCCGCTGCTGCAGCAGGATCCGAACTCGCTCAATCAGATCTACGTCAAGGCGCCGGCGACCGGACAGCTCGTGCCGCTGTCGACGCTCGTCAACTTCAACACCAATACCGTCGGCCCGCTCTTGGTCTCGCATCAGTCGCAATTTCCGGCGGCCACGCTGTCGTTCAATTTGCGCCCCGGCGTGGCGCTCGGCGAGGCCGTGACCGCCATCGAGCAGGCGGCGCGGGACATGGGGATGCCGAACACCATCATCACCGGCTTCCAAGGCAACGCGCAGGCGTTCCAGACCTCGCTGTCGAGCGAGCCGGTCTTGATCGCGGCCGCTCTTATGGTCGTCTATGTGATCCTCGGCGTGCTCTATGAGAGCTATGTCCATCCGCTGACTATTCTGTCCACGCTGCCGTCGGCCGGCGTCGGCGCGCTGCTCGCGCTGTGGCTCGGCGGCTTCGATCTTTCGGTGATCGGCATTATCGGCATCATCCTGCTCATCGGCATCGTGAAGAAGAACGGCATCATGCTGGTCGACTTCGCGATCACGCGCGAACGCGAAGGATTCACGCCGGAGGCCGCGATCCGCGCGGCGTGTTTGCTGCGCTTCCGCCCGATCATGATGACCACGATGGCGACGCTGTTCGGCGGCCTGCCGCTGATGCTGGGCTCGGGTTCCGGCTCCGAGCTGCGCCAGCCGCTCGGCTACGCGATGGTGGGCGGCTTGATCGTCAGCCAGATGCTCACGCTGTTCACGACGCCAGTGGTCTATCTTTATCTCGACCGCCTGCAGGATTGGCTGAGCGGCAGGACGAAGCATCACGACGCAGCGCCGGAAGCCAAACTGCCGGAAGACATGCCGCTCGCCGCCGAATAGCGTGACCATGTCGCGCCGCCGCGCCTTGACGAAAATTCGTTCCAAAAAATTTTGGTGATGGAACCCGCGTCGGCAACCCGCGCGGCAAAGCGCGCGTGACGGAACGCTGCTTTATCTGATGCGTTTTTCTCTCTGAACGAAGAGTGCAACAACAGAGGAGAGAACGATGAAGAAACTCGCACTTGGGGTTGCGACGGCGGCGGTTCTGCTCAGCGCTGTGCCGGCCATGATACAGCCGGCGATGGCGCAGGTTGGCTTTTATGCAGGCCACCGCGGCGTCGGCGTGGAGATCGGCGCGCCCGGCCCGTATTACGGCGGCTGCGGCCCGTATGGTTACGGCTGTAGCGGTTATTATGACTATTATGACGGTCCGAGCGTCGTCGTGGGTGGCGGCGAATGGCACGGCCACGGCCATTATGACCACTGGCACGGCCACCATCGTTAAGCCGTTGTCATCCTCACAGCGAAGGGCTCCCGAAACGAAACGGGGGCCCTTTTACTTTGTTTGTTCGCTTTTTTCTTTTTGATCGCGGCGCAGCAAATGCAGTTGCGGCGCAATACAAGACACCGCCAAGACACTGCATACCGCCAAGACACTGCATTGTGAACGCGAATGTGTGATCGTGCGCCATTGCCGCGTGCAACGGCGCCGCCGCGGTGACATGATGTTGCTCTAGGGAAGAAGCTCGGGCGCGTTGCGGCCCCCCGGCCGCAGCGGCGGCCCGAACCAAAACGGTTCAGGACCCATATTCAATTGGGTTCAGGAGGAGCAGCATGTCCCATTCGCACATTCTCACCGGCGAGAGCTTGAGCCCGACGCGGCCCATCATTCGTCGCATCGCGCCATCCGACCTTTATCATGCGCTGTCGAGCGGCATTGACGATTTCATGGCGATGCCGAGCCACGCGATTTTTCTTTGCGTGGTCTATCCCATCCTCGGACTCTTTCTGATCGCGCTCACGCTCGACAATTCGATGCTGCCGCTGGCGTTTCCGATCGCGGCGGGCTTTGCGCTGGTCGGGCCGCTCGCTGCCATCGGCCTCTACGAATTGAGCCGGCGCCGCGAGGCGGGCTTGGACAGTTCGTCGAGCCGCGCCTTTGACGTGCTGCACTCGCCGTCGCTCGGCGCCATCGTCGCGCTCGGCGTTCTCTTGATGGCGATCTTTCTGATCTGGCTCGCGGTTGCCGAGGCGATCTATATCGCCAATTTCGGTTACGGCGGACCGGGCACCCTGCAGCAATTCGTCCACAGGGTCTTCTTCACGCAGGCCGGCTGGAACTTGATCGCCATCGGCGCCGGCACAGGCTTCCTGTTCGCGGTGGTGGTGCTCACCATCGGCGCGATCTCGTTTCCGCTGCTGCTTGATCGCGATGTCGGCGCCGCGGTGGCGCTCGCCACCTCGATGCGCGTCGTCGCGGCCAACCCGATGACGATGGCGTTGTGGGGCCTCATCGTCGCGGCTTTGTTGCTGGTCGGCTCGATCCCGTTCTTCATCGGCCTGACCGTGGTGATGCCGGTGCTTGGGCACGCCACGTGGCACCTTTACCGCAAGGCGGTCGAGCCTGACCCCAATCCCCGGCCGGATTATAAGCCGCGTGAGCGGGCCCCCCGTTACGCCGCGGACTTCCCGGCCTCGCTGTTCCCGACCCGGCACTGAACCGGAACGGGCGCGCCGGTGCAAAAAAGCGGGGCGTGTTCATGCACACCCCGCCCTTGTCGATGAATATCAGGCCGCCGTATCACCAGTTATAAATCATCTGATTGTAGCCGGCGCTGCCGCCGCCGGTGAGTGACGGATCGTCCGAATTGATGGCTCCATTGATGATTCCCGGGCCCTGCGGAACGGCATCGTAGAGGGGGCGGCCGCTGTGATGTGCAGCCATCGCAATATGGCTCGATTTTGCCGAGGCCGGCACTACCAAGCTCACCGCCGCGACTGCGGCCACGAGGGCGAATATTGAGATGCGGATCATAGACACTTCTCCTGGGTTACCCCGGCAAACCGACGCCGCCCGCCCCAGGAGAAGAACGTGTCCGGCGTCGCGAAATTCCATCACGGCTGTGTGAGTGCGCGACCCCTCGGGGCGCTCGTTTGTCATCGCCAGCCAAAGCCTTATCATGGGCGGAACTCGATATCCGCGTGATGCTTTTCGCGTATGCTCAATCTTGGCCAAAGTTTTATTGGAAGTGTCGCCCGCGATCCGGGCGCGCTTGCGATTGCCGATGGCGGGCTGCGGCTCAGCTACGCGCAATGGTACCGGCGCATCTCGGCGCTGGTCGCGGGCTTTGACTCGCTTGGCCTGAAGGAAAGCGACCATCTCGTCACCGTGCTGCAAAATCGCTGGGAAGCGGCGACCCTGCATTGGGCTTGCCAGTTTGCCGGGATCATCATCACGCCGGTGAACTGGCGCTCGACCGCGCTCGAACTCGACTTTTATCTTGAGAATGCCGAAGCCAAGGCCGTCGCCTATGAGGACGCATCGGCGGCGGCCGTTGCGGCATCGGCGGTCGCGCAAAAGATAATGCGCATCGCGCTCGATGCGGCAAAACCGTCCGACATTGCTTTTGTTTCTCTCGCTTCGGCCGACGCACCGGACGCGACGCCGCGTGTGACGGCCCTTGCCTGGTCGGTCATGCTCTACACGTCAGGCACGACGGCGAAGCCCAAGGGCGTGCCGCGCCGCCAGCACGCCGAGCGCGCCGCCGGCGTCGCCCATGTCGCGCAGAATCTCTATGCGCATGGCGAACGCACGCTCGGCGTCATGCCGCTTTATCACACCATGGGCGTGCGCTCGCTGATCGCCATGTCGCTGATCGGCGGCGCCTTTGTCTGCCTGCGCCGCTTCGATGTCGCCGAGGCGCTCAAGATCATCGCTGCCGAGCGCGTCACCAATCTCTATCTGGTGCCGACGCTCTATCATGACCTCGTCTATCACCCGCAATTCGCGGCGAGCGATGTCAGCTCGGTGGGCAAGCTCGGCTTTGCCGGCGCGCCGATGACCGACGGCCTGCTGAATAAGCTGCAGGCCGCGTTCAAACCCGATCTGTTCGTCAATCATTACGGCTCGTCGGAAATCTACACCTTCACCATCGACCAGAACGCGCCGAGGAAGCCCGGCTCCGCCGGCCGCGCCGGCATCAATCAGATGGTGCGGGTGGTGAAGCTCGGCGCCCAATCGGTTGGTGACATTGCCGCCGTGGGCGAGGAGGGCGAGATCATCGCGCTGTTGGCCGGCGATGAATCGTTCGAGGGCTATTGGCGGCGGCCGGACGCCGACGCCAGGGCGCTGCGTCAAGGCTGGTATTTCACCGGCGACACCGGTTTCGTTGACGGCGACGGCGACATCTTTGTCACCGGCCGCGTCGACGACATGATCATCACCGGTGGCGAGAACGTGTCGCCGGTCGAGATCGAATCCTGCCTGTCGCTGCATGCCGCCGTGTCCGAGGTCGCGGTCATCGGCATGCCGGACGAGCGCTGGGGCAAAGTGGTCGCGGCTTTCATCAAGCGCCGCGCCGCGATCGAACCCGAGGAGCTTGACGCCTTCTGCCGCTCATCGGGGCTCGCCGGCTTCAAGCGGCCGCGGCGCTATATCTTCGTCGAGGAAATCCCGAAATCGCCGGTCGGCAAGCTCCTGCGCCGCAAGCTGGCCGCGGGCGAATACACCATCGAATCTTCTCCATCCTCAGTCTCAACAACAACGCGCCAGCAAGGTACGACCGCATGACTGTGTTTGCCGATCCGCGTTTGCAAAAGCTCGACGGTTTCCGCGTCGAGATCGACCCCGAGCGCGAGCGCGCCGACATCGTGCTGGACCGGCCGCCGCTGAACGTCATTGAAATGGGGCAGCGCGACCAGCTCCGGCTTGTGTTCGAGGCGCTCGACGAGGACGACCGCGTGCGCGTGATCGTGCTGCGCGCCGCGGGCGAGCATTTTTCCTCCGGCGGCAATATCGCGGGCTTCTTGGCGGCCTCGCCGGAGCACGTCTCGAAGCTCGCCTGGAATATCGCCGCGCCGGCGCGCTGCTCGAAGCCGGTCATCGTCGCCAATCGCGGCTATTGTTTTGGCGTCGGTTTCGAGATTTCGCTCGCTTGCGATTTCCGCCTGGTATCCGAAACCTGCCTCTATGCCCTGCCGGAGCAGCGGCTCGGCCAGATTCCGGGCTCGGGCGGGTCGGCGCGCCTGCAAAAGATCATCGGCATCACCCGGACCAAAGATATCGTCATGCGCTCAAAGCGCATCGCGGCGAAGCAGGCCTATGACTGGGGCATCGCCACCGAATGCGTGCCGGACGACAAGCTCGAAGCGGTGACCGACGCTTTGGTCGATGAGTTGCGCGCCTTCTCGCCGCTGGCGCAGCGCACCGCCAAGACGCTGCTCAACGCGACCGAAGACACCAATCTCGAAGCCGCAATCGAGCTCGAGGGCCATTGCTACAGCAGGCTCCGCCAATCCGATGATTTCCGCGAGGGCGTCGAGGCGTTCCACGCCAAGCGCAAGGCGAAATTCCGCGGCACGTAACTTGTTATAGTGGGAATGCCGCTGTGCGATCAGCGCATGCGGTTGGAATGGGAAGTCTTGGAAAACGAAGTCTTGCAAAACGAAGTCTTGCAAAACGAAGTCTTGGAGGAAGTAGCGTCGCTTAGAAAATAACGCACGCCGCAAACAGGCGCGCAGGGGAGGAGACATAAAATGCGCACTTTGAGGAATTGGGCAAAGGCCCTGGGTATAGCGGCGCTTCTTGCCGTGAGCGCGATGCTGCTGCCGAACGCGGCGAGAGCCGCCGATCCGATCAGAATCGGCACAAGTCTCGCGCTTACCGGCGGCGTGGCGCCCATCGGCAAGCAGGTGCTGGCCGCGCTGCAAATCTGGAAGGACGACGTCAACGCCAAAGGCGGCCTGCTCGGACGCCCGGTCGAGCTCGTCTATTACGACGACCAGAGCAATCCGGCTAACGTGCCGCAGCTTTTCACCAAGCTGATCGAAGTCGACAAGGTCGATCTCCTGATAGGTCCCTACGCGACCAATATGGTGGCACCGGCCATTCCGGTGCTGATGCAGTACAAGAAAACCACCATCGGCATTCTGGCCAACGCCGCCAACAGCAGGCTGCATTACGACCAGTATTTCTCGATGTTGCCGACCGGGCCCGAGCCGCAGAAATCCTTTGCGCTCGGTTTTTTCCAGCTTGCGGCGGCGGCCAAGCCGCGGCCGAAGACGGTCGCGATCATCGCCGCCGACGCCGAATTCGCCCAGAACGCCGCCGACGGCGCACGACAGGTCGTCAAGGAGATCGGCGGCTTCGAGGTGATTCTGGACCAGAAATATCCGCCGTCGACCACCGACTACACGCCGGTCATGCGCGCGGTCCAGGCCGCCAATCCCGACATCGTCTTTGTCGCGGCCTATCCGCCGGATTCGGTCGGCATCGTCCGCGCCGCCAGCGAAATCGGGCTCACGCCAAAAATGTTCGGCGGCGCCTTCATTGGACTCCTGGTGACCCCCATCAAAGTGCAGCTCGGGCCGCTGATGAACGGCATCGTCAATAACGAGGTGTATTTGCCGGCGCCATCCTTGATGTTCCCCGGCACGCGCGAGCTCTTGGCGAAGTACCAGGCCGCAGCCCAGGGCGCCGGCATCGATCCGCTCGGGCCGGCCTTCCCGCCGCTCGGTTACGCCGCCGGGCAGGTTCTTGCCCAGGCGGTCGAAGGCACCAAGAGCCTCGATCAGAAGGCGCTCGCCGCCTACATGCACACGCACACGTTCTCGACGGTGGTCGGCGACATCAAATTCGGCAAGGATGGCGAATGGGCGAAGTCGCGCGTTTTCTTCACCCAATTCCAGCATGTCGCGCCGAACTCGCTCGACCAGTTCAAGGATTCGAGCCGCGAGGTCGTCGTCTGGCCGAAAGAGTATAAGACTGGCGACATGATTTATCCCTACGCCGACGCGAAGAAATAGCGTCGCTCAATGAGGAGCTCATGAACGGGACTGCGTTCAAACTGGCCACATTGGCAAAACCGGATGGCAACGCTTGCGTTGCCATCGTGCTGGGCGACGACGCCATCGATCTCAAAGCGGCGCATGCGGCTTATCGCGCGTCGGCGCGCAAGGGCGAACTCAGCTCCAGCGACAGCCTGCTTGGGCTTCTGGAGAACTGGGACGCCAACTTCGCCGTGCTGCAGGAGATCGTGGCCTTTCTCGACAAGGAAGGCGCACGCCCGGGGGCGGCGAAGCTCACAAGCTTGCGCGCGCTGCCGCCCGTCGGCCGGCCCGGCAAAATGTTCTATGCCGCGCAGAACTTCCAAGAACATGTCGACGAAATGATCCGCGCCGGCATGTCACCGTCGAGCGGGCCTAATTTCACCGGCGAGAAATCGACCACGATCCCGTATCTGTTCCTGAAAGCGCCGAGCTGTCTTGCCGGCGCCTTCGATGATATCGAAATCCCGCGCGGCATGAAGAAGATCGATTGGGAGGCGGAGATCGCGCTTGTCATCGCGAAGCGAGGCAAGCGGATCAAAGCCGAGCACGCGCTCGATCACGTCGCCGGCTTCATGACGACCAACGACGTCTCCTGCCGCGACCAGCAGATGCGGCCGGACCGCCCGGCGCTGCGCTCGGACTGGCTCGGCGGCAAGAGCCACGACAATTTCGCGCCGATGGGGCCGTTCCTGGTGCCCCGCGCCTTCGTGCCGGACCACATGAATCTGTTCATCCGCCTCACCGTCAACGGCGAAGTGAAGCAGAACGGCAATACCTCGCAGTTCATCTTCACACCCGAGGAGCAGATCGAATACGCCTCGAACATGCTCTCGGTCGAGACCGGCGATATTTTCAGTTGCGGTACCTGCGGCGGCGTCGGCCAGGGCACCAACACGTTCCTCAAAGCGGGCGATGTCATGGAGACCGAGATCGAGTTGCTCGGCCGGATGCGCAACCGCTTTGTCGCCGAAGCTTAGGCCGCCGGCCGTAGAAAGGGCAGTAAATAAGAGCTAAAATCGTGTCAAGAACGGCCGCACGAAACCGGCTTGCCACCAACAACGGGAAACGCGCCATGCAGCTTGCACCCCATCAGCTCAAAGAATTCGACGAGCAGGGCTATCTGTTCTTCCCGAACTGCTTCAACGAGGAGGAAATCGCGCTGTTGCGCGACGACGCCGAGGCGATCCTCAAGCTCGACCGCAAGGAAGTGTGGCGCGAGAAATCCGGCGCGCCGCGCACCGCCTTTGCCGCGCACACGTTCAACGAGACATTCCGCCTGATGGCGCACCATCCCCGCCTGGTCGAGCCGCTGCGCCAAATGTTCGGCGAGGACGTTTACGTCCATCAGTTCAAGCTCAACGCCAAAGCCGCGTTCGAGGGCGACGTCTGGCAGTGGCACCAGGACTACGGCACCTGGGCGCGCGACGACGGCATGCCGGAACCCCGCGCCATGAACATCGCAATTTTCCTCGACGAAGTGATGCCGATCAACGGCGCGCTGATGCTGATTCCGAAGAGCCACAAACAGGGCGTGCTGTCGGCCGGCCACGACACGCTGACCACGTCCTATCCGCTGTGGACGCTCGACAAGGACACCGTGACGCGGCTCGCCGCCGATGGCGGCATCGTGGCGCCGACCGGCAAGCCCGGCTCGGTGCTGATGTTCCACGGCAATCTGGTGCACGCCTCGCCGCCCAACATCACGCCCTACCCGCGCAAAATCGTCTATCTGACGCTGTGCGCTTGCTCCAACCACATCACCAAATTCACCCGCGAGGAGTGGATCGCACACCGCGATTTCGCGCCGATCGTGCCGGTGGCGGATGACGCGCTGTTGCAATATGCGCGCGCGCACCGGGTGGCGGCGGAGTAAGTCGCAATGGTCCGTCATCCAGAGGTGCGAGCGAAGCGAGTCTCGAAGGATGCCGGCCGAGGCGTTCGGGCCGTCGCCCTTCGAGGCTCGGTGCTGCGCACCGAGCACCTCAGGGTGACGGTACGATGAACCTGCAAGCCCTCCTCGCCGCGCGCCTTGCCGCGAACAAACCGGTCCGCGTCGGACTGATCGGCGCCGGCAAATTCGGCTCGATGTTTTTGGCGCAGGTACCGTCGATCAAGGGCCTTGAGGTCGCGGTGATCGCCGATCGCGATGTCGAACGCGCCAAGACAGCGTGCCGCACTGTGGGCTGGGATCCGTCGCATATCGCGCGCACGCTGTTCGTCGACGACGGCCGCGCGGCATGCCTGGACGAGCGCGTCGAGGTGGTGATCGAGGCGACCGGCGACGCGAGCGCCGGCATCGCGCATGCGATTGCAGCCATCGAGGCCGGCAAGCACATCGTCATGGTCAATGTCGAGGCCGACGCGCTCGCCGGCGCCTGGCTCGCGCGCAAGGCGCGCGCGGCGAACGTGATCTATTCGATGGCCTATGGCGATCAGCCGGCGCTGATTTCCGAGATGGTGGACTGGGCGCGCTCATCGGGCTTCGAAGTCGCAGCCGCAGGCAAGGGCACCAAATATCTGCCGGCCTATCACACCGTGACGCCGGACGGCGTGTGGGAGCACTATGGCCTCACCGCCGCCGAGGCCAAAGCGGCCGGCATGAATTCGCAGATGTTCAATTCGTTTCTCGACGGCACCAAATCCGCCATTGAAATGGCCGCGGTGGCCAATGCCTGCGCGCTCGACGTGCCGCATGACGGCTTGCACTTTCCACCGTGCGGCGCCCACGAGCTGGCGCGCATATTACGGCCGAAAACGCTGGGCGGCGTGCTCGACGGCGATGGCGTGGTCGAGGTCGTTTCGTCGCTGCAACGCGACGGCAAGCCGGTCGAGCGCGATCTGCGCTGGGGCGTCTATGTGGTGTTCAAGGCGAACAACGACTATGCCGCGGCCTGCTTCAAGCAATACGGCTTGCCGACCGATTCAACCGGCCGCTATGCCGCGATGTACAAGCCGTTTCATCTGATCGGGCTGGAACTGTCGATCTCGGTGCTCAATGTGGCGCTGCGCGGCGAGCCGACGGGAACCTGCCGGGCGTGGCGCGGCGACGCGGTGGCGGTCGCCAAGCGCGCGCTCAAAGCCGGCGAGACGCTCGACGGCGAAGGCGGCTACACGGTTTATGCCAAACTCATTCCGGCGGCGCGCAGCCTTGAGCGCAACGCGCTGCCGATCGGGCTCGCACATCACGTCAAGGTTTTGCGCGACGTGGCGGCGGGCGAGATCGTCACTGCCGCCGACGTGGCGCTCGACGGCAATATGCAGGCCGTGCGCATCCGGCGCGAGATGGAGCGCGAAGCGCGGCAGGCCGGTGTTGTCATGGCGGCGGAATAGCTGGCATTCACATTACGGCAGGCGCCGAAACGTCGTGCGGCGCGCGCCGCTACAATGCCGCTCTCGCAATCGAGAACGAGGCGCCCGATGACCATCACCGTTTTCATTCGCTATCAGCTCGATCCCTACAGGCGCGACGGCTTCGAAGACTACGCGCGCCGCTGGCTCGACATCATTCCGAAATGCGGCGGCGAGGTCGTCGGCTATTGGATGCCGCATGAGGGCACCAACAACATCGCTTTCGGCTTGATCTCGTTCGAAAGCCTTGCGGCCTACGAGGACTATCGGGCGCGGCTCAAGCGTGACAGCGACGGCGCGGCGAACTTTGCCCACGCGCAAAAAGAGCGCTTCATCCTCACGGAGGAACGCTCCTTCTTGCGGCAAGTGACTTGAGCGGCGTGTGGCTACTCGGCGGCGACTTGTTGCGGCGGCCGCATCGATTCGAGTCCATCGGCGGCCGTCGCCGAGATCGTCGTGCGCACCATGTGGCGCGCTTCATGCGCCGGCCACGGCCGGCCGCGATGCATGGTGGCGCGATTGTCCCACATGACGACATCACCGCTGCGCCAAGCATGGCTGTAGCGGGTGCCGAGCGCGGTCGATTGCGCCGTCAACTCGTCGATCAGCTTTTCGCCCTCCTTGGGATCCATGCCTTCGACGGCATAGGCGTGCGAGGCGAGATACAGCGCGCCACGGCCATTGACCGGGTTCTTCCACACCATGCGCCAGCATTGCGGCGCCAGCGCCGCGAGCTCGTCGGTGGTGGCGAGGCCCTTAGCGATCTTGGCGCGCGAATGGCCGTAGTGATGCCAGGCGAAGGAATTTTCCAGTTTCTTTTGCAGCGCCGGATCGAGCCGCGCGAAGGCGAGCCGCGTCGAGACGAATTCCGTCTCGCCGCCGTTCGCCGGAATGACGCGCGCCGACAAAATCGACGTCAGCGCCGGCGTGCTCTTGAACGAACTGTCGGTGTGCCAAAGCTGATTGGCTTTGTTGCGCATGGCGTAGCGGTGATCCGGCGGCACCACTTTGCCGTCTTTGTCGATGGTGGTGAGGATCACGAAATGCGTGCCGGTGCCGAGCGAGCCGACCTTGGTCACTTCCGGCGGGCCGAAGCGACGCGAGAACGCGAGCTGGCTGTCGTCGCTGACATCCTGGCCACGCAACACCAGAACTGAATGCTGCTCGAAAGCGGCGCGCACGGCGTTATAGGTGGCATCGTCGGCCGTGACGTCCGCAAGCGTGACATCGCGCAATTGCGCGGCAAAGCCCGGACCAAGAGGAACGACGTCCATCGTGGCATCCTCCCTATATCAGTTTTGTTAGGCTAAACCTCCCCCAAAACGGGCCATCTGGCAAGGTAGCAGGCCCCGCTTCAGGCGACGCCAAATTCCACAAGCAAGTCGCGTGACATGAAAAGCGCCGGCGCGCGGAAATACGACGCCGTAAAATCTCGCGGGCGGGTCTACGCGAGTTTCAATACGGCGACGAGTGCGCTCAACCCCGCGACCAGCATGACGCCAAAGCGGACGGTCATGCGCAGCGTCACCCGATCAAGGGCGGCTTCCAGATCGAGCTTGGTGACCAGTTCGGTCATGATGAAATCTCTCGCCGCTTCAGCATGCGCTTCCGCTTGCTCGTTCGGCACACCACGATCGCGTAAATGTTTCGCGTATCCAAGAGTATCAAGAGCGAAAACCATAGGAGCCCCTCACTCAAACTCGGCTATCATTCGTTAGAACAAATAGAGAACATAAGGGGCTGAGAGTCAATCGCAGTCAAACAAGGCTGCACATTTAAATGAGGCTGCGCATTTACGCCGGCTGAAAGCGCACTATGACGTCCGGCGGGATCGGCTTCGATTTCATTTTGTCGGGATCGGACGGATCGCGCCCGGCCCAGACGCGGGTCTCGCGGCCCTCGACCGCTGTTGCGCCACGCACCGTGAGCTTGTGTTCGACATCGAAGCTCGAGCGGCGGAACGCCGTCACCCGCGACGTCAGTTCCACGACATCGCCGAAGCGTGCCGGCGAGATAAAGCGCGCGCCGGAATCGACCAAAGGGATACCGACGACACCGTAGACCGACGTCCATTCGTGCGGTTTCAGGCCAAGCGCGCGCTCGAACAGGCCCCATGTGCTCCAATCGAAGAACTCGAAAAAGCGCGCGTTGAAGACGATGCCGGCGGGATCGCAATGACCCCACTCGATGGTGAATTGCCGGCGGCTGATGAAGTTGGGCGTGGATTCCATGGCGGATTACATATCGCCGCGAAGCAGCGCGGCGGTCAACCGGTGAAAAAATGGCGCCAAGAACCAAGAATATGGCCCCAAGAATCATGACGGGCGAGCTTGCGCCCGCCCGTCACGTTCCTAGCGCTGCTACCCGCGGCTGGGAACCAGGATCAAACCTGCCACTTGGTGCGGCGCTGGTAGCGGCTACACACCCGAGCAGATCTGACCTTGGCGATCGACACATTCGGCAGAACCAAACGCGACCGATCTGACCTGAGAGTATCGCTGCCATTTCGCGTAGCAAGTTAAACCGTGCCGGCGCGAAGCCGTGTTGCGTTTGGGGATAATTCAGTGGATCGGCCGGTGAAGATCGATCTAAAAGCCAATAAGGAAGCGCAGCGCGATCCTCATTTCGCAGCGCAAGGCGGCGGTGGATAAAGATGATTTGTCCAACGGCAAGTGAATTTGCAAGTGAATTTGCAAGTGAATTTGAGGAGAGCCTCGGTGGGCCTTGTGGTCTCGTTGAAAGGTTTTATGGGCGCGCTGGCGGTCTTCATCGCCGTGATTGCTTACGCCATCTATGTCTGGAAGAGCCTGCGCGGCGAGGCGCGGCCGCATCCGCTGTCGTGGCTGATTTTCGGCGTGCTCACCGGCACCGGCTATTTGGTGCAGCTCGATCAGGCGGCGGGGCCCGGAAGCTGGGTCATGGCGATCACGACGATCGTTTGTCTCTTGTTGTGCCTGATGAGCTTCTGGCGCGGCGAGCGAACGTTTCCCTGGTACGAGTGGGCCTTCCTGGCCGCGGCGATTGTCGTCTTCACGTTTTATCTATGGTCGCGGAACCCTGAGCTTATCGGCACCGTGCTGAGCGGGACGCCGCGCGACCTGCTCATCCGCCACGCGCCGGCGATCTCGTCCACGCTCGCGGCTTTCGTAAACGTGCTCGGCTTCGGCCCGACGGTGACCAAGGCGTGGGCGCGTCCGCGGAGCGACAGCGTCAGCATATTCGTGCTCAACAGCTTGAAATTCATTCCGTCGTTCTTTGCGCTCGATAACATTTCGGTCGCGACCTGCGTGTTCCCCGCCACGCTTGTGGTCGCCAATGCCGGCGTTGCGCTGGTTATTTATCTGCGCCGGCGGCAGATGAGCTGACCGCTGAATTGCCGGGAGAATCGACCGTTTTGCCCGGCCATTTGCACAGATCCGCGATGATGCATGTCTCGCACAGCGGGCGGCGCGCGAGACATACATAGCGGCCGTGCAGGATGAGCCAGTGATGGGCGTGCAGCCGGTAATGTTCGGGCACGACGTCCAGGAGCTTTAGCTCGACATCGAGCGGCGTCTTGCCGACCGCGAGCCCGGTGCGATTGCCGATGCGGAAAATGTGCGTGTCCACCGCAATGGTCGGCTCGCCGAAGGCGATATTGAGCACCACATTCGCGGTCTTGCGGCCGACGCCGGGCAGCGCTTCAAGCGCGTCGCGGCCATGCGGGACCTTGCCGCCGTGTTGCGCGACGAGGATTTGCGACAGCGCGACCACGTTCTTCGCCTTGGTGCGGAAAAGCCCGATGGTCTTGATCAGTTCGCGCACACGGTCTTCGCCGAGCCTGGCCATCTTCTCCGGCGTGTCGGCGAGCTTGAACAGAGCCGGCGTCGCTTTGTTGACGCCGGCATCGGTCGCCTGCGCCGAAAGCACCACGGCGACCAGGAGCGTGAACGGATTGACGTGGTGCAACTCACCGCGCGGCTCGGGATTGGCGGCGGCGAAACGCCGGAATGCTTCATCGATTTCAGCCTTGGTCCACTGCGGCAGTTCACCGTGCGCGGCTTTGGCATCGGCCTTCTTTTGCGCCTTGGCCGGCTTGAGGCGTGCGGCGTTGCCCTTGCGGGCCACCTGTAGACCTTGCTTGGTCGTCTTCCGCGGCTTTGCGGATTTCCTCGTCTTGGTGGTTTTTCGCGCCATCATTTTTGTATAATGAGCCGCATGACGAGCGACAACAGCGCGGACAGCGCCGGCAACACCGCTTCGGCCGATGCCAAAATTTTCTCGGCGCTGCTCACGCCGCACCGTTCGCTCGGCCCGACCGGCTTTCTCATCTTCATGCTTTGCATCGGCGGTCTGAGCTTTGTCTCCGGCATGATCTTCGTCATGCTCGGCGCGTGGCCGATCTTCGGCTTTTTCGGTCTCGACGTGCTCCTCGTCTATCTGGCGTTCCGCGCCAATTACCGCACCGCGCGCGCCTATGAAGAAGTGACGGTGACCGCCACGGAATTGACGGTGCGCCAGGTGAGCCACCGCGGCCGGGTCCGCGAATGGACGCTCAATCCGCTCTGGGTGAAGCTCGACCGCATTGTGCACGAGGAATTCGGCATCGAGCGGCTGTTTCTGGTATCGCGCGGCCGCCGCCTGCCGATCGCAGCCTTCCTCGGGCCGGCCGAGAAGGCGAGCTTTGCGCACGCGCTGACCAATGCGATCAGCGAGGCCAAGCGCGGCCCGACCAGGAATTGAGGCGCGCGCCCCTACAGGAATCGGGTGGTTTCCTGGCCGGCCACCCCCTAGATCGGGAGTAATGATGGAGGCACCCATGCTATCGCCCGATCGTATTCCCGATCCGACTTTGAATTCCCCGTTCGCCGAGGCCGCTGCCGATTACGACGTGGTGCGCCGCGCTATCGGCCATATCCGCGGCCATTGGCGCGAGCAGCCCGAAATCGAAGCCATCGCCGAAGCCGCCGGCGTGACGCCGACCGAGCTGCATCACCTGTTCCGCCGCTGGGCGGGGCTGACGCCGAAGGCGTTCCTGCAGGCGCTCACGCTCGACGGCGCGCGCCAGCTGCTGCGCGATTCAGCGAGCGTGCTCGACGCCACCTACGAGGTCGGCCTGTCCGGCCCCGGCCGCCTGCACGATCTGTTCGTGACGCACGAGGCGATGTCGCCCGGTGAATGGAAGACCGGCGGCGAAGGACTGACGATCCGCTTTGGCTTCCATCCCTCGACCTTCGGCCATGCGCTGGTCATGGCGACCGAACGCGGCCTTGCCGGGCTCGCTTTCGCCGATCCGGGCGAGGAACGCGCGGCGCTGGCGGACATGAAGCGCCGCTGGGCCAAGGCCAATTACATCGAGGACGCCGCCTACACCGCGCCGATCGCACAGCGCATTTTCGATCCGTCGCGCTGGCGGGCGAGCGAGCCGTTGCGCGTGGTGCTGATCGGCACGGATTTCGAGGTGCGGGTCTGGGACGCGCTCCTGCAGATCCCGATGGGCCGCGCCACGACCTATTCCAACTTGGCCGCCAAGATACGCAAGCCGACCGCGGCGCGCGCCGTCGGCGCTGCCGTGGGCAAGAATCCGGTGTCCTTCGTGGTGCCGTGCCATCGCGTCATCGGCAAAGCCGGCGACCTGACCGGCTACCACTGGGGCCTCACCCGCAAGCGCGCCATGCTCGGCTGGGAGGCTGGGCAAGTCGGGGCGAATTAAAGCTAAGCAAGTTTATCTCTTTCGGCTCTAGCCGCGCCGATTAGGGTCCTGGAACTAGGTATACCCGCGTCGATTGACGATGGGGCGGCAATCCGCAATATCCCCCCTCATCGTCAATCCAAGGATATGCAAATGCAGCGTCGGCGGCCGGTGATGCTTGTTATTCTCGACGGCTGGGGCTGGGGCGAAGACACAGCCGACAACGCCATCCGCCAGGCCAAGACGCCGACCTTCGACCGGCTCTGGAAAGATGGCCCGCACGCCTTTCTGCGCACCTCGGGCAAGGACGTCGGCCTGCCGGACGGCCAGATGGGCAATTCCGAAGTCGGCCATCTCAATATCGGCGCCGGCCGCGTGGTGATGCAGGATCTGCCGCGCATCAGTTCGGCGATCGCGGGCGGCGAGATCAAGAGCGCGCCGGCGCTCGGCGATCTGATCAAGACGCTCAAAGCCAGCGGCGGCACCTGCCACCTCCTCGGCCTCGTCTCGCCGGGCGGCGTGCATTCGCATCAAGACCAGGCGGCGGCCTTGGCGAAAATTCTCGCCGATGCCGGCGTGCCGACGCTGGTGCATGTGCTCACCGACGGCCGCGATACGCCGCCGCAATCGTCGGCCGAGGACGTGAAGCACTTGCTCGGCGCGCTGCCGCAATCCGTCAAAGTCGCAAGCGTGTGCGGTCGCTATTTCGCGATGGATCGCGACAAACGCTGGGACCGCGTCGAGAAAGCGTATAAGGCCATTGTCGAGGCCGACGCGCCGCACTTTCCGGATGCGCCGGCGGTCGTCGCCGACGCTTACGCCAACAAAAAATTCGACGAGTTCATCGTGCCCGCCGTCGTCGGCGATTATCACGGCATGAAGGACGGCGACGGTGTGCTGTGCTTCAATTTCCGCGCCGACCGCGTGCGCGAGATTCTCGGCGCCATGCTCGATCCAAATTTTTCCGGTTTTGAACGCAAGCGCGTCGTCCGCTTTGCTGCCGCCGTCGGCATGACGCAATACAGCGACGAGCTGGATAAGCTCATGGAGACGATCTTCCCGCCGCAAACGCTCGCGAACATTCTGGGCGAGGTGGTCGCGCATGCCGGCCGCACACAACTACGCATGGCGGAGACGGAAAAATATCCGCACGTGACCTATTTCCTCAACGGCGGCCGCGAGGAACCTTATTCCGGCGAGGATCGCATCATGGTCCCGTCGCCGAAGGTCGCGACCTACGACCTGCAGCCGGAAATGTCGGCGCCCGAACTCACCGACAAAGCCGTCGCCGCGATCAATTCCGGCAAATACGATCTGATCGTTCTCAACTTCGCTAATCCCGACATGGTCGGCCATACCGGCAGCCTGCCGGCGGCGATCAAGGCTGTCGAGACGGTCGACACCAGCCTCGGCCGTATTGCGGAGGCGATCGAGAAATCAGGCGGCGCGCTCCTCGTCACCGCCGACCACGGCAACTGCGAAATGATGCGCGATCCGCAAACCGGCGGCCCGCATACCGCGCACACGACGAATCCGGTGCCCCTACTGCTGGTTGGCGGGCATAATCGCGGGCTGGTCGCGCACGGCCGCCTTGCCGACCTCGCGCCGACGCTGCTTGAACTGATGGAATTGCCGAAGCCCAAGGAAATGACGGGCGCGTCGTTGCTGGCGGGGTAATCCGCAGCTTCGTCATTCCGGGCCACAGCCCGCGGCTTCCGGAATGACGCTATGCCGCACGCCGCGTCATGTGACGTGCAAGCGCCAGCACGGCGACGATGCTGATGAAAGACGTCGCCATCACGTAGAAGCTCGGCGCCATCTTGTCTCCCGTCGCGGCAATCATCGACGTCACAATGAGAGGCGCGAAGCCGCCAAACACGGTCACTGAGATATTGTAGCTCACGGCCAATCCGGTGCCGCGCGTGCCGGTCGGGAATATGTCCGCCAGCATGACAGGTATCGGTCCGAGACAGGCGGCGATCTGTAAACCGACCACCGCCTGCACCGCGATCAATGTGGTGACCGTCGGCCAGGTGTTCAGTGCCAGGAACAGCGGATAGGTCGTCAGAAAAACCGTCGGCAAAGTCACCGACAGCACACGGTAACTTCCGCAGCGATCGGACAGAGCGCCGAACATCGGTCCCGCTATCGTCAGAATAACACCGGTGACCAATGCGCCGATAAACGACGAGGTCGCTGGAATATGCAGCTGCGTCAGCGCATAGGTCGGCATGTAAACCTTGTGGACGTAATTGAACGCGGTCACGCCAGCAACGAGACCGATGCCGAGCAACAGATAGATGCCGTCGCGCGTCAGTACCGTGGCGAGCGGTGACTTCTCTGGGTTGACGGCGGCGACTTGCTTGAATTCCGGCGTCTCGTCGATCTGGCTGCGGATGTAAAGACCGAGCGGCCCGCCCAGCAAGCCGACACCGAATGCGACGCGCCAACCCCAGTCGCTCACTTGCTCCGGCGCCAGCGTATAGCTCAATATAGCGGCCATGCCGGCGGCGAGCACGGTGGCAAAACCCTGCGTGGAGGCTTGCCAGCTCGCGTAATAGCCGCGCCGCCCGGCATTGGCATATTCGACCATGAAGGCCGTCGAGGCGCCGAATTCACCGCCGGTCGAAAAGCCCTGCAGCAAGCGGGCAACGAGAACGATGAACGGGGACGCGATGCCGATTTGAGAATAGGTCGGCGCAAAGACAAGCATGGCCGTGCCGAGGATTATGATTGCGATCGACAGCGTCAGGGATGCCTTGCGTCCCGCCCTGTCCGCGTAAGAACCCAGGACAACGGCGCCGAGCGGACGCATCAGGAACGAAATGCCGAACGTGCCGACCGCCAGCAGCAATGACGTCGTCGGGTTCTCCGCCGGAAAGAACAATTTGCTGATGACGACGGCGAAATAACCGTAGATCACCAAGTCGTAAAATTCGAGCGTATTGCCGATGCTGGCCGCAAAAACTTCCTTCCAAGGAATGCGCAGCGCGGCAACCGGCACGGTGCTTTGGTTCGTTGTCTGAAGCTCTGCCGACATGCGACGCCTCTGGCGTCATCAAGCCTATGCCATCGCGCCGGACACCGACAACTGATTTGTCGCGCTGTCAGCTATCGAGGGCTCGCCACGGCCAGGCCGCTATTCTTCGCGCAATGCGCGATGAGCCGCGCGATAAAACCGGCGCATTTCGCCAGTTCGGAGATTTCCACGAACTCGTCCGGCTTGTGCGCCTGCTCGATCGAGCCGGGGCCCACGACGATGGTGGGGATGCCGGCCATGCTGACGAACAGGCTGGCTTCAGTACCGAAACTGACTTTGCCGTGGCTGTTGCGGCCGGTGAGCTGCTTGGCGAGCGCGACCAGCGGATTGTCGGCTTTCACATCGAGCGCGGGATATTCCAGGATTTCCTCGAAATCGATGCCGCAGCTTGGATCCGTTTTCCGCATTGCCGGTTCGATCTCGGCTTTGGCCCAGGTGACGATCGCATCGGTGACCTCTTTCGACTCGTTTGGGCCCAAACCGCGGGCTTCGAATTCCACGACGCACTCGTCGGGCACGATGTTCAGCGCAGTGCCGCCTTGCGCAATGCTCGTGAGCAGCGTCGTGTGCGCGACATCGTACATCTCATCGCGCTGCCCGTCCTTCTCGAGTTGAACCGCGCGGCGGCGCACTTCGGTAATCAGCTCCGCGGCATATTCCACGGCGTTGACGCCGTTCGGCGCGAGCGACGAGTGACAGGACTTGCCGCGAAATGTCGCGCGCACGCCGTGCTTGCCCTTGTGACCGATGATGATCTGCATTCGCGTCGGTTCGCCGACGAAGCAGCCGAGCGGCGTGACCGGCGCGTGACTGAGATCGCGCAACAGCGGGCGCACGCCGATGCAGCCGACCTCTTCGTCGTAGGAAATCGCAAGATGGATCGGCATTTTCAGATTGGCGCTGTGGATTTCCGGCACCATCGCCAGGCACACCGCGACAAAGCCCTTCATGTCGGTCGTGCCCCGGCCGTAGTAGCGGCCGTCGCGCTCGATCAGCTTGAAAGGATCGCTAGTCCATGGTTGCCGCTCGACCGGCACCACGTCGGTGTGTCCGGAGAGCACGATGCCGGGCGTGTTTTCCGGCCCGATCGTCACCCACAATGATGCTTTTTGGCCGGTATCGTCGGCGAGCCGCCGGCCGTTTATGCCGAACGACGCCAGATATTTCTCGATATAGGCAATCAGAGGCAGGTTCGAGCGGTCACTTACCGTATTGAAGCCGACCAAATCCGTCAGCAGTTTCCGAATGCGTTCGGCTCTGTCGTCAGGCATGGTCTCAACCGGTACGCTCTAAATATCCGCCAGGCCCAGCACGTCCGCCATCGAATAAAGCCCGGGCTTCTTGTCGCGCGCCCATAGCGCCGCATGCAGCGCGCCGCGGGCAAAGATCATGCGGTCCTCGGCGCGGTGCGTAAGTTCGACGCGCTCGGCCGGGCCGGCGAAGATTACTGAATGCTCGCCAACCACCGTGCCGCCGCGCAGCGAGGCAAAGCCGATATCGCCCGCGTTACGCGCGCCGGTCACGCCGTCGCGGCCGCGCGCCGAATGCTGGGCGAGATTGATGCTGCGGCCCTCGGCCGCCGCGCGGCCGAGCATCAAAGCCGTGCCCGAGGGCGCGTCGATCTTCTTGTTGTGGTGCATTTCGACGATCTCGATGTCGTAATCATCGTTGAGCGTCTTCGCCACGCGCTTGGTGAGCGCGACGAGAAGATTGACGCCGAGGCTCATATTGCCGGATTTCACGATGGTGGCGCGATTGGCGGCCTTGGCGATCACCGCTTCCTCCTTGGCGGAATGGCCGGTGGTGCCGATGATGTGGACCTTGCCGGCGGCTGCCGTCAGTTCGGCAAAAGCAAGCGTCGCGGCAGGAAGCGCGAATTCGATCAATCCGTCGGCATCTTTCAGAAGTACCGCGACATCGCTCGTCACCTTAATGCCGTTCGCGCCGAGCCCGGCAAGCTCACCGGCATCGCGGCCAATGACGGCCGAGCCGGCGGCTTCCACCGCACCGGCAAGCGCGAGCCCCTTCGTCGCCGCAACGGCATGAATGAGCATGCGCCCCATTCGTCCGCCAGCGCCGGCGATCACAACCCGCATGTCGGAATTCGCCGCTGCCATTTTAGATCTCCCGTCGTTCGGGATATAGCGGGGTAGCAGAGAGCCAGCAACACGCCCGCTCTTCACCTCTCCCCGCGGGGGGAGGTCGAGTGAGCGGAGCGAGCGAGGTCTACATCCCTAGAATTTTGGCCTATCGTAGTCGGCATTGCTCACTTGGATTTGCGGCAGTCAATATCCCTTTGGCATGGAACGCTCCGTTCGCGGCGCGGAGGAATTACGGCTGTGGGCCGTCATAGCCCTCGATGATGACGAGCTCGATCTCCGAGTGCGGCTGCCGAATCTTGATGTTGGCCTGATATTCCGGCGAGCGATAGCAGGCGAGCGCCGCGGCATAATCGGGGAATTCGATCACGACATTGCGTGAGCGCGCTTTGCCTTCCATAGCTTCAAACTTGCCACCGCGCACGACAAACCGCCCGCCGAACTTCTTGAAGATCGCCGGATTGGCGGCCGCATAGGGCTTGTAGCCGTCGTCGTCGTTCACATCGACGCGGGCAATCCAATAACCTTTGGCCATTTGCAGTCTCCCCGCTCAGTATTGTTTCGTCGAAATGGCAATTTCATTGATAATCGCTTCGGCCGCGGCCTTCGGATCTGCCGCTGCGACGATCGGCCGGCCGACCACAAGATAATCCGCACCCGCGGCGATTGCAGCAGCCGGCGTCGCGATGCGCTTCTGATCGCCGGCGTCCGACCCAGCCGGCCGGATCCCCGGCGTCACCAGCGCAAGCCTGTCGCCGACGATGGCGCGGAGATTTGCCACTTCTTCCGGCGAGCAGACCAGTCCGTTGACGCCGATGTCGAGCGCCTGCCGGGCGCGCCGAGCAACGAGATTGCGTACCGACGTGTCGTAGCCGGCGGTTTTGAGATCGGCATCGTCATAGGAGGTCAGCACGGTGACGGCGAGAATTCGCAAAGCGCCTTCCCGCGCCTCGGCCGCGGCCTTCATGGTCTGCGGATAGGCATGCACCGTGAGGAAAGTGGCCCCGAGCCGCGACACGCTTTTAACGCCCGACGCGACGGTGTTGCCGATGTCGTGCAGTTTCATGTCGACAAAAAGTTGCTTGCCGCTGCCGATCAGCGCCGCCGCATAGGAAAGTCCGCCGGCAAGCGCAAGCTGATAGCCGATCTTGTAGAACGACACCGCGTCGCCGAGCCGCGCCACCATGGCCTGCGCCTCCTCGACCGTTGACACGTCGAGCGCGACGATCAGCCGGTCGCGGGGCTCCATCTGCATCGCTCGATCCTTCGAAACGCGTGATTTAGTAGAGCATGATCTTATCGGACCTTCCTTCGCCCGCCGAAGCGAGCTTCGCGAAGGCGGGTAACCGATACCCATTTTTCCGGATCATGTTCTAGTTCATAACGCTCGCCTTCTAGTTCATAACGCTCGCCAGTTCGACGAGCCTGCGCATAGCAGCTTTCAATGCCGTGGCAAGGCTCTCATCCTTGAGATTGTCCATCTCGTCGAAGGCCTGTTCGGCGCGTGGTATGGCGACTTGCTCGGGGATGACGAGGGCGCCGCAGCCCAGTTCCAAAATCTGCCGCAGCGCCATCAGCGAGCGTAACCCGCCAAGCCCGCTATTGGCGGCGGCGCCGATGGCAAAGACGCGGCCCTTAAATGCCGCATAGCCCGGTTCGCCGGGATCGCGCACCCGTGAAATCCAGTCGATCGTGTTCTTGAGGAGCGGCGTCACCGAGGCGCTGTATTCGGGGCTGGTGATGAAGACGCCCTGATGCGCCAGCAGCAAGCGCTTAAGCTGCACCGCCGCCGGCGGCAATCCCGATGCGGATACCAGGTCGGCATCGAACAGCGGCAGCGTGTAATCCTCGAGCGAGATGCGCGTGACCTCGGCCTCGATGAGCGCCAGCTCCTTGGCCGCAAGCGCTGCAAGCCGCGCATTGTGCGAGCCCGTGCGCAGCGAGCCGGGAATGATCAGGATTTTTGGGACGGGCATTGTGGTGGAGGCTTTAGAGCATGATCCGGAAAAGTGGAAACCGGTTTCCCGCCTTCGCGAAGCTCGCTTCGGCGGGCGAAGGAAGGTCCGAAAAGATCATGCTCCATCAAGAACTAAGTCTTCCGATAGACCCAGACCCGCGCCGGCGGCAGGTTCATCCAGATGCGTTCGGAGGCTTCGGCCGTAAAGCCCTTCAGCCGCGTCGGCACGGGCGACGCCACCGAATAGGTGAACTGCACGAACGGCGCCGACGGCAGCATCAGCTCGAAGGCATCGCGCAGCAGCCGCAAGCGCATCTTGATCGGCTTGGTCATCAGCGGCAGGCCGGAAACGACCGCGGCCGCGGGTTGCAGCAGGAGCGATTCCAGAAGCCGGCGCATGCTGTAGGCGTCGCCCTGCACCAGCGTGGCTTGCGGATAGCGCGCGCGCAGCAACCGGCAGAATGTCGGATTGAATTCGACGAGCACGAGGCGCGAGGGATCGACACCGGCCTCTACCAAGGCTTCGGTGACCGGCCCGGTGCCCGGCCCCAATTCGACCACCGGCCCGGAACTATTCGGATCGACATAGCGCGCCATGGTGCGCGCCAGGATCTTGCCCGACGGCGTGACCGCGCCGGTCGACAGCGGGCGTTCGATCCAGGAGCGGATGAAGCGCACTTCATCGTCGAGCCGAATGCCCTTCTTCAGCTCGAATTGCTTGATCCGCTGCTCGATGGTCTTTTCGATTTGCGCGCTAAGTTTCTTGCCGAGGCCGTCACGGCGCTGTTCAAACAGCCGGAACTGGCGCTCGATCTTGCGCTCGATGATGATCTTGCCGACCTCGAGGAGCCGGAGCTGACGCTCGATCTTACGTTCGAATTTTTGTAGGGCCGGCAGCGGCATGGCAATCCAAGCGACAAATTTGCACGCGACAGATTCTTGCCGCTTTTAGAACATTCGGGTGACAAAGGCCATATGGGCCTAAATGGCCTAAACGGAACCGGCGCGGCCGCCCAATCCGTCAAGAAACTCCTTGACCTTGCCGAGGAAACCCGAGGATTCCGGCTGTGTCTCCGTCGACGACAGCCGATCGAACTCAGCCAACAGCTCGCGCTGCTTCTTGGTCAACTTCTGCGGCGTCTCGACGACAACCTGCACGTACATGTCACCGTTCTGCCGCGCCCGCAATACCGGCATACCTTTGGCCTGGAGCCGGAAGCGGCGGCCGGATTGCGTTCCTTCGGGAACTTTCACCTTGGTCTTGCCGCCGTCGATCGTCGGCACTTCGATGTCGCCGCCCATCGCGGCCACCACCATCGACACCGGAACGCGGCAATGCAGATCGGCGCCCTCGCGCTGGAAGAACGGATGCGCGGCCATCGACAGGAAAATATAGAGATCGCCCGGCGGGCCGCCGCGCACGCCGGCCTCGCCCTCGCTGGCGAGACGAATGCGCGTGCCGTCCTCGACGCCCGGCGGGATGTTCACCGAGAGCGTGCGCTCGCGCGTGACGCGGCCGGAACCGGCGCATGACGCGCAGGGGCTGTCGATCGACTGGCCGCGGCCGTGGCAATTCGGGCAGGTGCGCTCGAGCGTGAAGAAGCCTTGGGCGTGACGGACGCGGCCTTGGCCGGCGCACATGGCACAGACTTTCGGCTTGGTGCCGGCCTTGGCGCCGGAGCCGGAGCAGGCCTCGCATGTCACCGAGGTCGGGATGCGAATTTGCGCATTCTTGCCGACATAGGCTTCGTGGAGCGTGATCTCCATGTTGTAGCGCAAGTCGGCGCCGCGCTCGCGGCCGGAGCCGCGGCCGCGGCCGCCGCCCGACATGCCGAAAATGCCTTCGAACAGGTCGGAGAAAGTGGTGCCGAATTCGGCGCCGAAGCCGGCGCCCTGGCCGCCCATGCCTTGCTCGAAGGCGGCGTGGCCGAAACGGTCATAGGCCGCGCGCTTATCGGGATCCTTCAGGACTTCGTAGGCTTCGTTGATTTCCTTGAAGCGGTGCTCGGCGTCCTTGTCTCCGGGATTGCGATCCGGATGACACTGCATCGCGTGCTTGCGGAACGCCGACTTGATGTCGATCTCGGTTGCCGTGCGTTCGATCGAAAGAGATTCGTAGTAGCAGCGCTTGGCCATCATCTCTCACCCAACAGCCTGCCCACCTGCCGGCGCCAGGAGCTTGAAGAACGAGCACCCCCGTTTCGGTTCCGGGGGTGCAATTCTGACAAGCGGCAATGGCATCAAGCGCCTCGCTGCATCAAGCGGATTTTTTGTTCTTCTTGTCGTCGTCGACTTCGGTGAACTCGGCGTCGACGACGTCCTCTTCCTTCTTGCCTTCCGCACCGCCGCCGGGGGCATCGCCACCCGGCTGCTGTTCGGCCTGCTTGTACATTGCCTCGCCGAGCTTCATCGAGGCTTGCGCCAGCGCATTGGTCTTGGCCGAGATTGCTTCGGCGTCATTGCCCTTCAAGGCTTCCTTGAGGTCGGCCATGGCGTTTTCGATGGCACGCCGTTCGGCTTCGCCGACCTTCGCGCCGTGCTCGGCGAGCGTCTTCTCGGTGGCGTGGACGAGACCCTCGGCGTGGTTCTTCGCCTCGACCTCGGCCTTGCGCTTCTTGTCTTCCTCGGCGTGAGCCTCGGCGTCCTTGACCATCTTCTGGATGTCGCCCTCGGACAGGCCGCCCGACGCTTGGATGCGGATCTGCTGCTCCTTGCCGGTGCCCTTGTCCTTGGCCGACACATTGACGATGCCGTTGGCGTCGATGTCGAACGTGACCTCGACCTGCGGGATGCCGCGCGGCGCCGGCGGAATGCCGACCAGATCGAACTGGCCGAGGATCTTGTTGTCGGCCGCCATTTCGCGCTCGCCCTGGAACACGCGGATGGTGACCGCGGTCTGGCCGTCTTCGGCCGTGGAGAACACCTGGCTCTTCTTGGTCGGGATCGTGGTGTTGCGATCGATCAGCCGCGTGAACACGCCACCGAGCGTTTCGATGCCGAGCGACAGCGGCGTCACGTCGAGCAAGAGCACGTCCTTGACGTCGCCTTGCAGCACGCCGGCCTGAATGGCCGCGCCGACTGCAACGACTTCGTCAGGATTCACGCCCTTGTGCGGCTCCTTGCCGAACAACTGCTTCACGACTTCCTGGACCTTCGGCATGCGCGTCATGCCGCCGACCAGGACAACTTCGTTGACTTCGGCCGCGGACAGGCCGGCATCCTTGAGCGCCTGCCGGCACGGCTCGATCGTCTTTTGCACGAGATCGTCGACCAGCGCCTCGAACTTGGCGCGGGTGAGCTTCATCGTCAGATGCTTCGGGCCGGAGGCGTCGGCCGTGATGAACGGCAGATTGATCTCGGTCTGCGTCGTCGACGACAGCTCGATCTTGGCCTTTTCCGCGGATTCCTTGAGCCGCTGCAGCGCGAGCTTGTCGCGGCGCAGGTCGATGCCCTGCTCCTTCTGGAATTCGTCGGCCAGATAATTGACCAGCCGCATGTCGAAGTCTTCGCCGCCGAGGAAGGTGTCGCCGTTGGTCGACTTCACCTCGAACACGCCGTCGCCGATTTCGAGAATGGAAACGTCGAACGTACCGCCGCCAAGGTCATAGACCGCGATCATGCCGGTCTTGCTCTTGTCGAGCCCGTAAGCGAGCGCGGCTGCCGTCGGCTCGTTGATGATGCGCAGCACTTCGAGGCCGGCGATCTTGCCGGCATCCTTGGTGGCCTGACGCTGCGCGTCGTTGAAATACGCAGGAACGGTGATGACGGCCTGATCGACCTTCGCGCCGAGATAGGCTTCAGCGGTCTCTTTCATCTTCTGCAAAATGAAAGCGGAGATTTGCGAAGGCGAATAGGTCTTGCCCTCGGCCTCGACCCAGGCGTCGCCATTCGAGGCGCGCGCGATCTTGTAGGGGACGAGCTTCTTATCTTTCTCCACCATCGGATCGTCGTAGCGGCGGCCGATGAGGCGCTTCACTGCGAAAATCGTACGCTCCGGATTGGTGACCGCCTGGCGTTTTGCCGGCTGGCCGACGAGCCGTTCGCCCTCGTCCGTAAAAGCAACGATGGACGGCGTGGTGCGCATTCCCTCTGCGTTCTCGATGACCTTCGGCGTCGTGCCTTCCATGACAGCGACGCAGGAATTCGTGGTCCCGAGATCGATACCGATGACCTTGCCCATGGTCTTAAATCCTCTCTCTAGCGGCAGGCCGGGCAGGCCCCGAAGGCGCCCGTAAGTCCGACCCCCTTATTACACTCAGTTGCCCCGCGCGCAGCTTAAGACCCTGTCCTAAAGCCTGCTGTGCGACGCGATTTCCCTTGGCTCATATAGGAGAGCGCCATCGCCCTGCAAGACAGGAATGAGCGTTAGGCGGCTTCCCATCGGGGTATTAAGAGATCGCGGCATGTCGAAAAACACGCCGGATGCGGCGGGCCGGCTTGGCATATAATTCTTCCGGCCTCGACGCACGGTGGCCGAGTGACCCAGCGCGCAGAGACAGGTGCATGGCGGCAAATTGCCGGGCAGTGGTAAAGGCCAGATGAAGGCGCGCCCGCTCGATATAAACGGGGTGCGCTTCTATCCAGCCTACCTCGATCGTGACGCGCAAGTGGCAATGCTTGCCGCCATCCGCCAGGTCTTTGCGGCGGCGCCGCTGTTTACGCCCCGCATGCCGAAATCCGGCCGGCCGTTCTCGGTGCGCATGTCGAATTGCGGTTCGCTCGGCTGGGTGTCGGACGAGAACGGCTATCGGTATGACTCGGCTCATCCCGATACCGGCCAGCCCTGGCCGCCGCTGCCAAAACCGCTTGGCGCCACGTGGGGCGACGTCGCCGAATACCCCCATCCGCCGGAGGCCTGCCTGGTTAACTATTACGGTCCGGCGGCGAAAATGGGTCTGCATCAGGATCGCGACGAAGCGGAATTTGCCGCGCCGGTCGTATCGCTTTCGCTCGGCGATTCCTGTTTGTTCCGGGTCGGCGGGCTAAAACGCGGCGATCCCACCCGTTCCTTTCGCCTCAATTCGGGCGACGTGGTCGTGCTTGGTGGCGAAGCCCGGCTCGCTTTCCACGGTGTCGATCGTATCTATCCCGGCACATCCGCCTTGCTCGCAGAGGGTGGACGGATCAATTTGACCATGCGACGGGTGACGCACTTTCAACCGCTTCGGTCGCGGCGCGCCGCCGCCAAGCCTGCTTAATGCTTGCCGCTCAGGATTAATCCGATGCACATCCGATCGAGCCGAATTTGTGCTGGTTTTGGCGCCCGTTTTGCCGCTGCCGTCGCCACCGCTGTAATCCTGGCCGTGCCGGCGCTCGCGGCCGATACGGTTTTCCCGACCGGCTCCCGGCTCGGGATCGTCCCGCCTGCCGGCATGGTGCAGAGTCGCAATTTCGTCGGTTTCGAAGATCCGCAAAAGAACGCCGCTGTCCTTTTCACCACGCTACCGGCGCAAGCCTACGACTCGCTCGATAAATCCATGGTGCCCGAAGCGATGAAAAAGGAGGGCATCGAGATCGAAAAGCGCGAGCCGATCCAACTCAACATCGGCAAGGGTTTTCTTCTCAGCGGCACGCAGACGACCAACAAGGCGCGCTATCGTAAGTGGCTGCTGGTTGCAGCCACCGGCAATGTGACGGCGCTCGTCACCGTCCAGGTGCCGGACCAGGACCCGGCCTATCCGGACAAGGCCCTGCGCGACACGCTGGCAACACTCGCCATTCGCGACAGCGTGCCCGACGCGGAACAGCTCAGTCTTCTCCCGTTCGTCATCGGCGATATGGCCGGTTTCCATATCGATGAAGTTTTGCCGGGCCGTGCGCTGATGCTGGTCGATAAGTCGCCCGACCCGGCTTCGGATCAGGCTAAAGGCCGGAGCAAAGATGGCGGCAAAGATAGCGCCAAAGACCAAAGCAAAGACGCCGGCACGCTTAACGCGCGCTTATTCATTGCCGCCATGCCCGGCGGCCCGGCTGAGCCGGGCGATCGAAATAATTTCGCACGCACGACCTTCCAACAAATCGTCGGCATCAAGGACGTTCAAGTCCAGGACGCGGAGCCGCTGCGCATCGGCAGCCAACAGGGCTTCGAGACGCTGGCAAAGGCAAAAGATGCGCAGAGCGATACCGACGTAATGGTCGTGCAATGGCTGCGGTTTGGAACGGCCGGCTTCCTGCAAATGGTCGGCATCGTACGCGCCGATTCGTGGCCGACCACGTTCAATCGCCTGCGCGCCGTGCGCGACAGCATCGATCCCAAATAGTCTTCAAGTAATTTTACTGGAAGTAATCAGTTCGCGGCTTTGGCATTGTCGTTGGTGGACGACACCGGCGCCAATTTTGGCCCGCCCTTCGACACGCCGACCAGAGCCGGCCGGAGCATCCGTTCGCCGATCATGTAGCCGGGTTGCACCACTTGCACGACGCTGCCGGCCGGTACAGTTGCGTCAGGCACTTCGTACATGGCTTGGTGCAGGTTCGGATCAAACTTCTCACCCTGCGGCGTAAACTGCCGGATGCCGTTCTTTTCCAGTGCCTTGAGAAGCTCGCGCTCGGTGAGATCGACGCCGTCGATCAGCGCCGTGACGCCCGGTTCGGCGCTGGCGCGCAATTCCGGCGTCACCGCGTCGAGCGCGCGGCGCATATTGTCGGCGACATTGAGCATGTCGCGGGCGAAAGACGAGACGCTGTAGAGCCGCGAGTCCGCGACTTCGCGCTCGGTGCGCTTGCGCAGATTTTCCATCTCGGCGAGCGTGCGAAGGAGCCGATCCTTCATCTCGCCGTGCTCGCGCTCGAGCGCCGTGGATGGCGTCGGCGCGGCGGCAGCCGGCGCCTCGGGTGGCAGGGCCGCTTCATCCTCAGCGCGAGCGGTCTGTTCCGTCATGTCTCAATCCCATCGTCCGAAGAATAAAACCTGGTCTGAAGAATAAAACCTGCCCTGCGGCGGGCCGGATCCTCATTGTGCCCCGCATATCAGGGCTTAACGGGCAAAAATCAAGCGCCGATCCCCAATAAGGTGAGCACGCTTATGTTTTTGCAGGCGCCGGCAACCGCCAATCAGCCGCCGAGCAGCTTGCTGACGACCTTGGCGGTGTAGTCCACCATCGGCACGATACGCGCGTAATTGAGCCGCGTCGGGCCGATCACGCCGAGCACCCCGACAATGTGGCCGGAGGCATCGTGATAGGGCGCCACGATGGTCGAGGAGCCAGACAGCGAGAATAGCTTGTTCTCCGAGCCGATGAAGACGCGGACGCCCTCGGCCTGTTCGGCGCGGCCAAGAAGGTCGATCACCTCGCGCCGGGTTTCGAGATCGTCGAACAGGAGCCGCACGCGTTCGAGGTCGGCGACCGCCTTGAGATCGTCGAGCAGGTGCGCCTGGCCGCGGACGATCAGCTTGCGCTCGTCGGTCTCGCCGCCGGACCAGCTTGCCAAGCCGTCGGCGACGATTTTCTGCGTGAGCTGATCGAGCTGGGCTTTGCTCTCCTTCATCGTGCGTTCGATCTCGACCTTGACCTCATCGAGCGTGTGGCCGCGGATGCGGGAATTAAGAAAATTCGTCGCTTCCGTCAGCGCCGAGGTCGGCAGACCGATCGAGATATTCAGGACCCGGTTTTCGACCTGGCCGTCCTCGCCGACGAGGATCACCAGCGCCCGTTCCGGCTCGAGCCGCACGAATTCGATGTGTTTCAGCCGTGGATTTGCCTTTGCCGTGAGCACGACGCCGGCGGCGCGGCTCAAGCCCGAGAGTAAACCCGAGGCTTCCGTCAAAACGCCTTCGACCGACTTCGACTGTCCCGAAGCGGCGACTTGGGCCTCGATGGCCTTGCGATCGCGCTCGTTGAGATCGCCGATCTGCATCAGCGCATCGACAAAGAAGCGCAGTCCCACTTCGGTCGGCAGCCTCCCGGCCGACGTATGCGGCGCGTAGACGAGTCCGAGCTGCTCGAGATCGGACATGACGTTGCGCACCGAGGCCGGCGACAAGGTCATCGGCAGAATGCGCGAGAGATTGCGCGAGCCGACCGGCTCGCCGGTGGCGAGATAGCTCTCGACGATCAAGCGAAAGATCTCGCGCGACCGCTCGTTGAGCTGGGCGAGGCCTTGCTGATTCACGCCGAGGGGAAAGTCGTGGCTGGACAAAAGGTACTGCCCTCACTCCCGTTGCCGCGCCAACTTATCACTCCGCGGCCGCCATCGCACGCGGAGCGGCTTCGCCGCGCAGCAAATTCATAAGTTTGCGCACCGAGCCGAAATTCTCCAGGCCGTCGACGGCCTTCACCACCGCTTCGGCATCGGCATCGGATAGAACGCCCGCGGCATAGGTGCGGAATTTCTGCTCGATCTGTGCGCGTGACAGCGGGTTTTCGAACGAGCCGAGCGGGTGCTCGCAGCGCGCCGAGAAGGCCGTGCCGTCGTCCATCGCGACATCGACCTTGGCCTGCGAGCCTTTGACCGCCGGATCGGCATAGACCTCGACCTTCTGCGCGGCGAAAGCGCGCAGCTTCGGGTCGTCATACCGGTTCGGCTCGAACTGCGCCAAGGTCAGCGCGTGGTCGTGCAGAATGATCGCGGCGGTGTAATGCGCCGACAACAGCGCCTCGAACTTCGCCTTATAGGTGTTAAAGCCGCCATGCAGATCGAAGGCGGTTTGGCTCACGGCAATCCGAACCTGGCGCACATGCCCGGCATCGATTTTGTGCTTTTCGATCAGATCGAAAATTGCGGTAGCCAAGCCCTGAATGAAAGTCGCCGACGGCCATAGCCGCAGCGCAATCTGTTCGAGCTCAAAGCGATTGCCGAGATCGGCGGTGACGGCATCCGGCAGGCCGCCATTGACGTAAGCATTGTAGAGCCCGCCGTCCTTGGCGGTGAGGAATTCGCGCGTCGCGACGAATTTTTGCTGCGCCAGCAAGGCCGCCATCAGTCCCGACAGCGCGCCGCGAATTTGGTGGAATTTCACCGTTGGCGTACCCCAGGCTGCGTAAGTGCCGGCGGCCTGGCTCCCGGCGAGCCCGAAGGCCCGCGCCATGGTGTCCGTGTCGAAATGCAGGAGCGAGCCGACGGCGGCGGCGGCGCCGAACGGGCCGATGATGCCCGGCCCATGCCAGCCGCGGGCACGAAACACCGGATAATCGAGACCGATCCCGATCCGCGTCGTCACTTCGGAGCCCGCGGCGATGGCGACTAGAAGATCGCGGCCGGAGAGCCGGTCACGTTCCGCGATCATCAGCGCCGGCGGCACGATTTCCGGGGTGATGTGGGTCATCGTCGCCCGGTGCACGTCGCACATCGTGGTCGCGGTGACGAGATAGGCGTTGAGCAGCGTCGCGCCGGCAAGGGACAAATGCCCCCCGGCGATCACGCTCGACTCGCTGCCTTGCGCCAATGCGGTGGCGAAGGCCGCGACCTGGCCGGTCTCCTCGCCCTGATTGCCGGCAACCGCGCAGGCGAGCGCATCGAGCAGAAGGTTCTTGGTGTGCTCGCGGACCCGTGGCGGAAGATCGTCATAAGTCAAAGCGGCGGCGAATTTTGCGAGTGTTTGAGTTGTTTCTGGTTGTGTTTTTTCTTGCATCGCGACTTCCCTGCCTGCCGGACCGGCGGGAGGGTAGCGGTTAGCTGCGGCCCAAAGCAATCGGGCAGTATCCAAACGGCATGTTGGCCGGCATTGCGCTGGTGACGGCGGAACACGTAAAAGACGCTTCGCTTAGTTAGAGCATGATCCGGAAAAAGCCTGCCCTCGGACTTGATCCGAGGGTGGCAGCCGGTTTCCCGCCTTCGCGAAGCCCGCTTCGGCGGGTGAAGGAAGGTCGGAAAAAGATCATGCTCCATCAAAATGCTAGAGCGTCAATCGATTCAATCTGAAGCGATTGCGCTGTAGCAAACCGGGAGACCTGCATGCGGCCGAGCCGCCGACAACCTGACGAACTGCGCGCCGTTTCGCTCGAGCGCGGCGTGGTGAAATACGCGGAAGGCTCCTGCTTCGTGAAATTCGGCGACACCCATGTGCTGGTGACGGCGACGCTGGAAGACCGCCTGCCGCCGTGGCTCAAGGGCCAGGCGCGCGGCTGGGTCACCGCCGAATACGGCATGCTGCCGCGCGCGACGCTGGAACGCACACGGCGCGAAGCGTCCGCCGGCAAGCAGAACGGGCGCACCGTGGAAATCCAGCGCCTGATCGGCCGCAGCCTACGCTCCGTCGTCGATCTCAAAGCGATGGGCGAACGGCAGATCACCGTGGATTGCGACGTCATCCAGGCCGATGGCGGCACGCGCACCGCCTCCATCACCGGCGCCTGGATCGCGCTTCATGATTGTCTCGCCTGGATGAAGACGCGGCAAATGTTCGAGGGCGATCCGCTGCGCGATCATATCGCGGCGATCTCCTGCGGTGTCTGCGCGGGAACGGCGGTGCTCGACCTCGACTATGCCGAGGATTCGCAAGCCGATACCGACGCCAATTTCGTCCTCACCGGCTCCGGCAATATCGTTGAGATCCAGGCGACGGCGGAAAAAACTCCGTTCTCCGAGGAGCAATTCGGGGCCCTGCTTTCTCTTGCGCGCAAAGGTGTCACCAAGCTCGTCGATTTGCAGAAGATGGCGGTGATGTGAGCGTGCAAAAGCATCGCCGCATCATCGGCCGTCTCGTGATCGCGACGCATAATTCCGGAAAGCTCGCCGAGATGCGCGAACTGCTTGCACCCTACGGAATTGACGCCATATCGGCAGGTGAGCTGGGGCTCAAAGAGCCCGATGAAACCGGAACAACGTTTTGCGACAACGCGCGCATCAAGGCGGAAGCCGCCGCGATGGCGGCGGAAATGCCTGCTTTTGCTGACGATTCCGGCCTTGCGGTGGATGCGCTCGATGGTGCGCCCGGGATTTATTCAGCGCGCTGGGCCGGCTCCGACAAGAATTTTGCCGGCGCCATGGCGACGATCGAGGATAAGCTCAAAGAGCGCGGCGCAACGGCGCCCGACCAGCGCAGAGCACATTTCGTCTCGGCTTTGTGCGTTGCCTGGCCCGACGGCCATACTGAAGAATTCGAGGCGCGCGTCGACGGCGTGCTGGTCTGGCCGCCGCGGGGCGACAAAGGCTTTGGCTACGATCCGATGTTCCTGCCCAACGGACAACTTGACGGTCATGCCCGGACCTTTGGCGAGATGTCGAGTGACGAAAAGCATGGGCTGCCACCTCGCGGTAGAGGTCTCTCGCATCGCGCACGTGCCTTCCTGAAACTCGCGGAGGCGTGCCTTGAATAGCCCCTTGGATAACGCGCAGGCATTCGGCGTTTACGTGCACTGGCCGTTCTGCCTGTCGAAATGTCCCTATTGCGACTTCAACAGCCACGTTCGCCATGCCGCGATCGACGAGCAGCGATACCTTCGCGCTTTTCACACCGAGATCGGAAAGACGGCCGAGCGGCTGCGCGGCCGCACGGTGTCCTCGATCTTTTTCGGCGGCGGCACGCCGTCCTTGATGCAGCCGGCGACGATTGCCGGCGTGCTCAATTCCATCGCGCGGCAGTGGCGTGTCGCGCCCGATGCCGAGATCACGATCGAAGCCAATCCGACGAGCGTCGAGGCCGAGCGCTTTCGCGGCTATCGCTCAGCCGGCGTCAATCGCGTGTCGCTCGGCGTGCAGGCGCTCGACGATCGCGTCCTGGCCGAACTTGGCCGGCTGCATACGGCGCGCGAGGCGCTCGACGCGGTCGATGTCGCCCGCACGGTGTTCGGCCGCTATTCGTTCGACCTCATCTACACCCGGCCCGGCCAGCAGCCGGCGGAGTGGGCGGCAGAGCTCAAGACGGCTTTGGCCGAAGCGGGTGAGCACCTGTCACTCTATCAGCTCACCATCGAGCCCGAGACGCCGTTTGCCGCACTTCATGCCGCGGGGAAATTGCGGCTTCCCGACGAAGACACCGCGCGCGCGCTCTACGACACGACTCAGGAGATTTGCGCGGCGCACGGCTTGCCGGCTTACGAGATTTCCAATCACGCGCGGCCCGGCGGCGAGTGCCGGCACAATCTCGTCTATTGGCGGTCCCACGAATATGTCGGCGTCGGCCCGGGCGCCCACGGCCGGCTCGACATTGACGGCGAACGGCACGCCACGGCGACCGAAAAGCGCCCGGAAACCTGGCTGAACCTCGTTGAGACGGCGGGACACGGCGTCGTCACCGACGAAGTGCTGACGCGCGAGGAGAGGTCCGACGAGTTCCTGCTGATGGGGCTTCGGCTCGCCGAGGGCATCGATATCGCGCGCTACGAAGAGGTTTCCGGCCGGAAGCTCGATCCGGCCCGCATCGCGACGCTCCTTGAGCACGGCTTGATCGAAACGACGGAGAGCGGCTGTCTGCGGGTCACTCTGCCCGGCTTTCCCGTGCTCGACGCGGTGGTCGCGGACCTTGCGGCGTAGAGGCAGTCAATTATTTAATAAGTAAGCTCATGATTTTTGAGGTCAGTCCCCTGGTTGCGAGGAATCAAGTTCCCTGAAAGCCTGTATTTTTGAGATATTGGTGGACTGATCTCGATTCTATAAGCTAGCTTACTATCCTGCAGGCGACCCGCCAAAGCTCTTCGGTGCGGGAACAATAGTCTGGGGTCCACCCGACGCGACGCGCAGAACGGCCAGTCCGCGATCATTGGTTCCGTCCGAACGGAAGCGGAAAAGGCCATCGATTCCCGAAAAACCCGACGGATTGGTCAATGTTTCCGGCGAAAATCGCGCCGGACCCTGCGTTTTCACGAGAGCGGCTATCAGGGCGACCGCATCATAAGCTAGCGTAGCAGTTCTCACGGGATCCGTTTTATAGCGCACGCGGTAGCGCTGGGTGAAATTCCTATACCCCACCCCATCCGGCGCTGCGTACCAGCCGCCATCGAGAGCGGGGGTGGCGTAGATGCGCGGATCGTCCCAAAGCCCGGTGCCGAGGAGTTGCAGCCGCTTGGTATTGACGCCGTTAGCGGCCAGCGCCGCAACGACACCCGGCACCGCATCGCCGCCGTCCGGGATGAACAAGGCATCGGCGCGGGCCGAAGCCTCGGTAATATTCCGGATCGGATTGGCCATCGCGGCCTGGTCATGCGGATAACGTTCGAGCCCGACGATCTGGCTGTTGCGCCGTGACACCGATTGCTTGAACGCGGCTTCGACGACCGTGCCATAGGGATTGTCCGGAATGAGCGCCGCGAACGAGTGTTTCCCGGCCGAGACGGCATATTGCACGATGCGGTCGACATCCGATTCCGGCAGGAAACTCAGGAGATAAACGCCGCTCGCGGCCACATTGGTGTCGGTCGAGAAGGCAATGACGGGAATATTGCGGGCGCGCGCCACTTGCCCGACATAGGTGACCGACTGCGCGAATAGCGGTCCCAAAATGATCTCGGCGCCCTCGTCGAGCGATTGCTGCGCGCCGATCCGGGCCGCTTCGGCGGTGCCGCCGTCGTCCTTCACCAGAAGCTGAAGGTTGGGCGCGTTGAACTCGGCGATCGCCATTTCCGCGGCATTGCGCATCGCCTGCCCGGCAACCCCGGCATTTCCCGGCGCCGACAGCGGCAGGATGAGACCGGCTTTGATCTGACCGGTGCCGATAGTCGCGCCCGGGGGCGCTTGCGCGCTCTCCGGCGGCGGCGTTGACGACAGATACTGTGAATTCTGCGTGCAACCGGCGACGAATACGCCGGCCGTGGCCAGCAGCCCCGCAATCGAGCGGCGCCGCGTTGGCAAAATCACTGACGTGATTGCCGACGGCTGGACCTTCGACTGCGACGACACTGCGGTTCTCCTCACGGCGCGAAATTCGGAATTAAGGCATTGGCGCCGAGGCAAATAGGGCATCGCCAATCTGACATATTGGCGGCGAATGGTTAACTAAAGCCGAGGGTAACGCGGGGCTTAGGGAACTTGCTGCGATCATGACGATCGAGCGCGGCGGGGCTAGATTGGGGCGATGAGCAAAGTGCATCGAAAACCGCCCGCCGCCGAGCACGGCACCCAGCGGCATTTTGCCGTCGCCGGCCAACAGATCGATGCGCCGAAGCTTAAAGCCGGTCTGCATATCGTTGCCACCCCCATCGGCAATCTTGGCGACATCACGCTGCGCGCGCTGCAGACCCTTGCCGGCGCCGACGTGATTGCCTGCGAAGACACCCGCGTCACCCGCAAGCTGCTCGATCGCTACGCGATTTCCACACCCCTCACTCCCTATCACGAGCACAATGCGGCACAGGCAAGGCCGATGCTGCTGCAGCGGATCGCGGCAGGCGCGGCGGTCGCGCTGGTCTCCGACGCCGGCACGCCGCTCGTGTCCGATCCGGGTTTCAAGCTGGTGCGCGCGGCCCACGACGCCGGCCACGCAATTACGCCACTGCCCGGGGCATCGTCGCTCCTTGCCGCGCTCACCATCGCCGGGCTGCCGACCGATCAATTCCTGTTCGCCGGATTTTTGCCGCCCAAGGAATCGGCGCGCCGCGCCCGCATTGCCGAGCTCGGCCGCATTCCGGCGACGCTCGTTCTGTTCGAGACCGGCCCGCGCGCCGCGGCGTCGCTTGCCGATCTCGCGGATGGATTAGGCAAGGACCGCGAAGCGGCTTTGTGCCGCGAGCTCACCAAGCTTCATGAAGAAGTCTTGCGCGGCGATCTCGGGACCTTAGCGAAAGCTTGCGCGGACAACGAGCCGCGCGGCGAGATCGTTCTCGTCATCGCACCACCGCAGGAAGCGCAGCCGGTGAGCGCGGCCGAGGCCGATATTATGCTACGCGGGGCGTTGGCCCGTGTATCGGTGAAGGACGCGGTCGGCGAGGTCGCGGACGCGACCGGCCTGCCGCGGCGCGAGGTCTACCAGCGCGCCTTGGCGCTCGCCAAAAATCAGAGTGAGGACGATGGCGCGCCGCGCTGAGCCGTTGAAGCCCCCGAAAGCGGCGCCGCGCCCGGAGCGATTGGCGGCGTTCCGGCTCGGGCTATCGGCGGAGAGCCGCGCCGCGATGTTTCTGATCGCCAAAGCCTACCGGATTTTGGCACGGCGCTGGAAAACGCCGTTCGGCGAGATCGACATCGTCGCCCGCCGCCGCCACACGCTGGTCTTTGTCGAGGTCAAAGCGCGCGCCACGCTCGAAGAAGCGGTGGAAGCGGTGACCGAGCGAAACAAGCAGCGCATCGTTCGCGCCGCCGAGCTCTGGCTCGCGCATCAACCGGATGACGCCAAGGGCGATATCCGTTTCGACGTGATCGTGGTGACGCCTGGCAAAATCCCGCAGCACATCCCAAATGCCTTTGATGCGAGCCGCTAATTCCTTTCAGCAACCGTAGCGGGCCCCGTGAAAATTTCGTAGACCTTCGCCCGCCATTGCCTGCCAAACCCGCCGGACCCAGATCAAATCATGAGCCTATTTAAATCATGGCCCTAAACGTCGCCGTCCAAATGGATCCGCTCGAGCGGATCAATATCCGCGGCGATTCGACGTTCGCATTGCTGCTGGAAGCGCAGGCGCGCGCCTATCCGATCTCCTACTACACGCCCGACAAGCTGGCGCTGCGCGACGGCAAGGTGTCGGCGAGCGTGCGGCCGCTTGTTGTGCGCGACGCAGCCGCCGACCATTTCACGCTCGGCGAGCCGCGCCACGCCGAGCTTTCGTCGTTCGATGTGATTCTGCTGCGGCAAGATCCGCCGTTCGATCTCGCCTACATCACCTCGACGCATATGCTCGAGCGCGTGCATCCGAAGACGCTCGTCGTCAACGATCCGGCGCATGTGCGCAACGCGCCGGAAAAAGTATTTGTCACCGAGTTTCCCGATTTGATGCCGGCCACTCTGGTCACGCGCGATCTCGATGCCATCAAGGCGTTCCGTGCCGAGCATGGCGACATCGTGATGAAGCCGCTCTACGGCAAAGGCGGCGAGGCGGTGTTTCTGTTGTCGCGCGAGGATCTCAATTTCGGCTCGCTCTACGACATGTTCGCGGCGATCTTCCGCGAGCCGTGGGTGATCCAGAAATTCCTGCCCGCGGTGAAGGAAGGCGACAAGCGCATTATCCTGGTCGACGGCGAATTTGCCGGCGCCGTCAATCGCGTCCCGGCGCCGGACGATCTGCGCTCCAACATGGTGCGCGGTGGCGTGCCCAAGGCGACCGATCTCACCGACCGCGAGCGCGAAATCTGCGCGCGTCTCGGGCCGGCATTGCGCGAACGCGGCCTTCTGTTTGTCGGTATCGACGTGATCGGCGGCTATCTCACCGAGATCAACGTTACCTCGCCGACCGGCATCCGCGCGATCAAAAATTTCGGCGGCCCCGACATCGCGGCGCTGATCTGGGACAAGATCGCGGAAAAGCGCACTGTGAAGTGAATTCTATCCTTCGCTCTCGATCTTCTCTCGCGCCGCGCTGGCAAGGAAAGCCGAGCGGGTAAGACCGCGACGTTCGGCGGCTTCGTCGATCGCATTCAACAGCCCGGCGTCGAGCGATAGATTCGCTTTGACCGGACGCCCCGCGTCGAGGACCAACGGCACGTAAGCGAGGATTCCACCTTCCGCGAGCGCATTAGCGACTTCGGGATCGTCGCGCAGCTTTTCGGCTGAGCGCGGTTTTGGAATTTTCTGGCCGTCGGCGCGAGCATCCTCGACCCACAGGCTGATCGCCTCTACCGCATTACGCAACGCTGCCTCGACAGTTATACCGCCGGAGGTGCATCCTGGTAGATCCGGTATGATGACGCCGAAAGCGCCCGGCTTACCGTCTACGAGAGCCACATAACGCGCCATGAAGTCCTCCTTCATTCCCATCCGGCCGCCCGCGCGATAGCGCGAGCTACGCCTGGTGAAAGTTCGCGGTGGCGCGGAACGACGATGCGGCCGGGCTTACTCGGATGCTTGTAAACATCGTGGTCGCCGCCGTGGCGCTCGACCCAGCCGTCGCGTTTCAGCCTGGCCATGACTCTATTGCGATTTGTCTCGGGGTTGGCCACGCGAAACCCCATGCGTAAATATTGGCGCATTCCTGGAGTTCAATCAAGGAGCGGCTTTTATTGGCCGCTTAGTCAGGCTCACGCGGGCACGGGCGTCGCGGACCCAACCCCCGAGCGCGACGACTTCCGCACCGTGAGCACCAGCGCCGCCGCGATCAGGCACAACGCGCCCGCCACAAAGAACGCCGGCAGGTAAGTCGAGTATTCGGTGCGCACCAGGCCGGCGCCGAACGCGGCACTTGCGGCGCCGATCTGGTGGCCGGCGAAGACCCAGCCGAACACCATGCCGGCGCGTTCGGGGCCGAAACGGTCGGCGGTCAGTTTCACGGTCGGCGGCACCGTCGCGATCCAGTCGAGGCCGTAGAACACGGCGAACAGCGACAGTCCGTAGAACGTGAAATCGGTGAACGGCAGATAGAGCAGCGACAGCCCGCGCAGGCCGTAATACCAGAACAACAGCCAGCGATTGTCGAAACGGTCGGACAGCCAGCCCGAGCCGATCGTGCCGAAGAAATCGAAAATGCCCATCATGGCGAGCACGCTCGCCGCGGTGACCGCCGGCAGGCCATAGTCATGGCACAGCGTGACGAAGTGGGTCTGGATCAGGCCGTTGGTGCTCACGCCGCAGACGAAGAACGTGCCGAACAGCACCCAGAAGATCGGCACCCGCGCCACTTCTTTCAGGACAAGGATCGGCGACATCAGCAACGACAAAAGCCCGACGCCTTGCGCGGGCGGCGGCGTGATTTTGCTTTCACCGTAAAGCGGCAAATTGAGATCGCTCGGCCGGTCGCGCATGAAGAGCAGCGCGAGAACGGCGACTACGCCCAACATGCAGGCGACGAAAACCAGCGCCATGCGCCAGCCGTAGTTCGTCGTGAGGTGGGCGATCAGCGGCAGGAACACCAATTGTCCGGTGGCGTTGCTGGCCGCCAGCATGCCCATGACCAGGCCGCGGCGATGGTTGAACCAGCGTGTTGCTATCGTCGCCGCCAACACCATTGCGGTGAGGCCGGTGCCGACGCCGACGATCACGCCCCAGAGCAGGACGAGCTGCCACACCTGCTTCATCGCCAGCGATGCCAACAGGCCGGCCGAAATCAATGCCATCGCCACCATGATCACGCGGCGCACGCCGTAGCGATTCATGAAGGCCGCGGCGAACGGGCCGAACAATCCGAACAGCATGATGCGCAGCGCCAGCGCCGATGAAATCTGCGCGTCGCTCCAGCCGAATTCCTGCTCCAGCGGCACGATCAGCACGCCCGGCGTGCCCATCGCCGCCGCCGTGACCAAGAGCGTGAAGAAGGTGACGGCGACAACGACCCAGCCGTAATGGACATTGCGGCGGGCAAGAGTTGCGGCAAGCGCGTTGGACGCCATGGTGTCTTTCCAAATCTGCCGATTGATGGGCGGCGGGTTATATGACGACCATCATCGATGCTTGCGTATTGATGTCGATCGTCATATAATTTGTCAAGCGCGCGATCCGGGTTGTCGTCGGGCTGCATAGCTGAGGTGCGCGATGAGAGTGAGCCGGCAGAAGGCCGCCGAGAACCGCGAACGCATCATCGATGCGGCGGGAGCGCTGCTGCGCGCCAACGGTTTTGGTGGCATCGGCGTCGCCGACATCATGAAAGCCGCCGATCTCACGCATGGCGGCTTTTACGGCCATTTCAATTCGAAGGACGATCTCGTCGCGCAAGCCTGTAGAAAAGTGACGGCGCAGGCGGCGACGAACTGGGAGAAGACCGCGGCAAAAGCCCCCGAAAATCCCTACGCCGCCTTGCTCACAAGATATCTTCGGCCACGCCATCGTGACGAGCCCGGGCAGGGTTGCGTCTTCGCGGCGCTCGGCGCCGACGCGGCGCGCAGTGGTGCGATGGTGCAAGATGCTTTTGCCGATGGTCTTGAGCCGCTGATCGACCTCCTCGCCAAATCGGCTCCCGGTTCGTCGAAGGCCGAGCGCCGCCGCAAGGGCGTCGCCGCGATGGCGGGGCTGGTCGGAGCGCTTCTTCTCGCGCGAGCGGTCGGCAACAAAGGCAATAAGGAATTTTCGGACGAGATTCTCGATGCGACGCGGCGCGAATTGCTGGATGCCGGAAAGCGCTGAAATCTAAGACGAATTTTCCACGTATTTGATGCACGGAACTCTGTTCCCTAAATGTTCTTGACGTCTCCGTAACTTCCGGTAGCTTGATCGGAAGTTGAGGGCTGACGGGCGGACTAAAAGTCCGCTGGCGGGGCAGACATGGTCCAGCGCGTCTCTACGGTTGCGTTTGAGGGTATCGAGGTTCGCCCGGTCGATGTGCAGGTGCAGGTCGCACCGGGCCTGCCGGCTTTCACCATCGTTGGTCTGCCCGACAAGGCCGTCTCCGAAGCGCGCGAACGCGTGCGCTCGGCTCTGATCGCTTCGGGCCTCGCGCTGCCGGCGCGGCGCATCACCATCAATCTCGCGCCGGCCGACCTGCCGAAGGAAGGCAGCCACTACGATCTGCCGATCGCGCTCGGTCTGATGGCGGCGATCGGCGCTGTCCCGCACGATGCGCTTTCTGGCTTCACCGTGTTGGGCGAGCTTGGCCTCGACGGCTCGATTGCGCCGGTCGCCGGCGTCCTTCCCGCCGCCATCGGCGCCAATGCGCGCGGCGAGGGTTTGATGTGCCCGGCGGCGTGCGGGCCGGAAGCGGCCTGGGCCAGCCCTGAAATCGAGATTATCGCTGCGTCTTCGCTTATTCAGCTCGCCAATCATTTCAAGGGCACGCAGGTGCTGTCGCGGCCGCAGCCGAAAATCTTGGACGTGGCGGGCCCGTTGCTCGATCTCGCCGACATCAAGGGCCAGGAAAGCGCCAAGCGCGCCCTCGAAGTGGCCGCGGCCGGCGGCCACAATCTGCTCATGGTCGGCCCGCCCGGCGCCGGCAAATCCATGCTGGCGGCACGCTTGCCGTCCATTCTGCCGCCGCTGGCGCCTGCCGAATTGCTCGAAGTCTCGATGGTCGCCTCGATCGCCGGCGAGATCAAAGGCGGCGCACTGACAAACCGGCGGCCGTTCCGCGCGCCGCATCATTCCGCCAGCATGCCGGCCCTGGTGGGCGGCGGCATCCACGCGCGGCCCGGCGAGATTTCGCTCGCCCATCACGGCGTGCTGTTTCTCGACGAGCTTCCTGAATTCCAGCCGCACGCGCTCGATTCGCTGCGCCAGCCACTCGAAACCGGCGAAGTCTCGATCGCGCGCGCCAATCACCGCGTGACCTACCCGGCCCGCTTCATGCTGGTCGCGGCGATGAATCCGTGCCGCTGCGGCCACGCCAGCGAGCCCGGCTTCTCCTGCCGCCGCGGGCCGACGACACGCTGCAGCGCCGACTATCAAGGCCGGCTCTCCGGCCCGCTCCTTGATCGCGTCGATCTGCACATCGAGGTGCCGGCGGTGACCGCCGCCGACCTCATCCTGCCGCCGCCCACTGAAGGCAGCCGCGAAATCGCCGAGCGCGTCGCGCTGGCGCGCGAGCGCCAGGCCGCGCGTTATGCCGCGATCGGCCTGCCGCATATTTGCAGCAATGCCGCGGTGTCCGGCACCGTTCTGGAAGACGTGGCGCGGCCGGACGCGAGCGGCATGACGCTCTTGCGCGAAGCCGCCGACGCCATGCGGCTGTCGGCCCGCGGCTACCACCGCGTGCTGCGCGTCGCCCGCACCCTCGCCGATCTCGACGGCGTGGAAAAAGTCGGCCGCGTGCACCTGGCGGAAGCCTTGTCCTACCGGGCGCTAGCGGACGAGGTCAGGCGGGCGGCCTAGGAACCACCCACGGCTAACGCAGGCCAAAACCCGGCGAATCACGTAAAACGGCAGCGGTTTCATGTGGCGCAGCGCGTCCGTCAACCGGCTGCGGCATTGCTCCAACCTCAGGCCGTCATCTCATGCCAAAGCCGCAACGCCCCCTCGCTTTCATCACCGCGTCGACCGATCACGGCACCATGATCTTGAACCGGTTCGACCAGCATGCCGGGCCCCAAGGGTCATACGGCGCCGGGTTTCAGCTTCTCAACAAGGCTTCTTACGACCCGGACGAGGTCGGCCTGATGCTCGGCATCCTCGATCTGCGCCGCAAATATCACGGCGACGGCGTCGTCGCGGTCGATTGCGGCGCCAATCTCGGCGTTCACACCGTCGAATGGGCGAAGCACATGACCGGCTGGGGCGTGGTGCTGGCCTTCGAGGCCCAGGAGCGCATCTACTATGCGCTCGCCGGCAATGTCGCGATCAACAATTGCTTCAACGCCCGTGTCGTCCACGCCGCGGTATCGAGCCAGTCGGGCTCGATGAAAATTCCACAACCGAATTATCTGGCCAATTCAAGCTTCGGCAGTCTCGAGCTCAAGAAACGCGAACACACCGAGTTCATCGGCCAGGCGATCGACTATTCCGAAGACAAGATGATCGACGTGCGGATGGTCAATCTCGACTCATTCAGCTTTCCGCGCCTCGACGTCATAAAGATCGATGTCGAAGGCATGGAGCTCGATGTGCTCGAGGGCGCCGCCAAATGCATCGGCGCGAATCGTCCGATCATGCTGGTCGAAGCGCTGAAGACGGATCAAAACGCCTTGCGCGCGCGGCTCGAAGGTTTCGGCTATATGGTCATTCCGAGCGGCTTGAACTTCGTCGCCATCCACAAAGAGGATAAGTGCCGGGACGGCGTCAAGATCGTCGAACCGGCGGCGGCTTGATTCAATTATCCTGCGCCGTTGCCGCCGTGGATCGCCCCGCGCATGCCGATGGCGGACAAGAACTCCTGACGCGTTTCGGCGTTATTGCGGAACACACCGACCATCCGGCTCGTCACCATGGTCACCCCGGGTTTATGCACGCCGCGCGTGGTCATGCATTGGTGCGTCGCTTCGGTGACCACGGCGACGCCATGCGGCTTGAGCACGGCATCGAGACAGGACGCGATTTCGGCCGTCATTTTCTCCTGAATCTGCAGCCGGCGCGCATAGACCTCGACCAGCCGCGCCAGCTTGGAAATGCCGACGACGCGGTTGCGCGGCAGATAGCCGATATGCACGCGCCCGATGACCGGGGCGAGATGATGCTCGCAATGCGATTCGAAACGGATATCGCGCAACACCACGACCTCATCGTAACCGCCGGTCTCCTCGAATGTGCGCTTGAGATATTCGCGTGGATCGTCGTTGTAGCCGGAAAACCACTCTTCGTAGGCGCGGACCACGCGCGCCGGGGTGGCGCGCAAGCCTTCGCGGTCGGGATCGTCGCCGGTCCATTGGATGAGCGTGCGCACGGCGGCTTCAGCCTTTTCGCGCGACGGACGAACGGATTTCGCCCGTTCGGCGGCTTTTGGGCCCGAACGTTTGGAACTCACAGCTTTATCCATTTGAATTCTCCGGCCGCCGTTTAGAGGCGCAATCGTTTCAGACTGAACCGATTGACGCTCTAACATCTGAGTGGAGCATGATCTTTTCGGACCCTCCTGCACCCGCCGAAGCGAGCTTCGCGCAGGCGGGAAACCGGTTTCCACCCTCGGATCAAGCCCACGGGCAGGCTTTTTCCGGATCATGCTCTAACGAACCAAATTAGATCAGCCAACGCGCCGTTAATAAAGCATCAACCGTCCCCACAAACCTACGGGGTTGGGTCGCGGAAATCGCAAGCAATGCGCAAGGTTCATGGCCCAAAGTCCCCCTTCACCGCATCGATAGACCGGGTCCGGACGTGGCGACGACAGCCGCGCCGCGCCGAGCGGGGACAGGGACCATGCGGCCTCGCGTAGCGCTCCGAAAGCCCGCTATCATTACCCGACGGCTGTTTTCGCTGGTCGTCCGTGCGACTGCGATCACCACGATGTCGTTCGGGGCCGCCTTCGGCTTCTTGTCGGCCACGACCTCGCCGGGGTCGCATTACGATCCTTACCTTTTCGCGATCGGTGTCGCCGCTCTGTTCGGCGCGGCATGCGGCGGCATGGGCATCATGCTGTCGCGCATCCGCCAGATGAAGGCCAAGCTCCGCCGTTTGGAGGGGCGCCTCGACGAGGCGGAAGACCGCCACTGGGAATTCAAGGAATCCCAGGAGCGCGCCAAGAGCTTTTTTGAAGCGCAAGGCGACGCCATCGCGCGCCGCGACGGCAAGGGCATCATGACCTATGCCAACGACACCTTCTGCAGGCTCGCCGGGCGTGGCCGCGAAGAGCTTATCGGAACCGATTTTGCGCTGCCGGTCGAAGAGCAAGGCGAAACGACGTTCCTGCCCGACGGCACGCGCATCCACGATCAGAAAATTTCCGCCGCCGGCGGCGTGCGCTGGATCGCCTGGCGCGAAGTCACCGTCCGCACCGACGGCGACAGCGAAATGCAAAGCGTCGGCCGCGACGTGACCGATCGCGTGATCGCCGAGCACGCGCTTGCCGATGCGCGCGATCAGGCCGAAGCGGCGAGCCGCGCCAAATCGCGTTTCCTGGCGACGGTCTCGCACGAAATCCGCACGCCGCTGAACGGTATTCTCGGCATGGCCGATCTGCTTGGCGACACGCCGCTTGCGCCTGAGCAGACGACCTATCTCACGGCGATGAAGACATCCGGCAACACGCTGGTATCGTTCATCGAGGACATGCTCGATCTGTCCAAGATCGAAGCCGGACGGCTCGACTTGACGCCGCATCCGTTCGCGCTTGCCGGCTTTGTCGAAGAAGCGGTGGAATTGCTCGGGCCGCGCGCCCAGGCCAAGGGTCTCGAAATCTGCGCCTATGTCGACGAGCGCTTGCCGTCGCGCGTGATCGGCGACGCGGCGCGCTTGCGCCAGGTGCTGTTCAACCTCGTCGGCAATGCGATCAAGTTCACCGCGGCCGGCGGCGTGTCGATCATCGTCGAGCCGGATCAACAGCCGGACCACATCGCCATTTCCGTGCGCGACACCGGCATCGGCATCGCATCTGAAGATCAGGCGCGCATCTTCAGGGAGTTCGAACAGGCCGACATCGGATCGACGCGAAAATTCGGCGGCATCGGTCTCGGTCTCACCATCTCCAAACGTATCGTCGAGCGCATGTCAGGCGGCATCACGATCGAAAGCATAGTGGGCAAAGGCTCGGCGTTTCGCGTCACGGTGCCGCTGCCGCGCGACGGCGAGGCCGATGAGATAGCTCTCGCAGTGCCCGATCTCGCCGGCAACGACATTCTCATCGTCGCGCCTGCCGCGGTGGAAGCGTCGTTGCTGGCGCGGCGCCTGCAGCGCTGGGGCGCCCGCACCACCATCGTTCCCGACGACAAGGTGGCGGCGGCGCTGCTGCCGGAGCAGGCGTGGAGCGCCGTGCTGGTCGATCACGCGATCGGCATCGAGGCAAGCGCCACGCTCGCACGCTTGTCCGCGAATTTCCTGCGCAGAATCGTGCTGGTTACGCCGGCAATGCGACACGAGCTCTCCGCGCTCAAAGGCGCCGGTTTCACCGGCTATCTGATCAAGCCGGTGCGCGCCGCCTCGCTTGCCGCGCGCTTTGCGGCCGACGATGACTTTGATCGCGGCCCGGTCAGCGAGCCCATTGAAACACCGAGCATCGCGCCGGAAAGCGATGGCCTGTCGATCCTCGTTGCCGAAGACAACGAGATCAACGCGCTGCTCGCGCGCGCTCTGCTGGTGAAGCTCGGCCATCGTCCGGTCGTCGTGGAAAGCGGCAGCGCGGCGATCGAATGCTGGCAAGCCGCGCGCGCTGCCGACACGCCGTTCGATCGCGTGCTGATGGATCTGCATATGCCCGGCATGGATGGACTAGACGCTACCCGCCGCATCCGGACCATCGAGGGGCAAGAGCACGGCGCGCGCACGCCCATCGTGGCGCTGACCGCGAACGCCACCGTTGAGGATCGCGAGGCCTGTCTGGCCGCCGGCATGGACGGATTTGTGGTCAAGCCGCTCGATCGCGAGCATCTGGCCGCGGCGCTCGCCATGTCGGGCGAGGCCGTATTCGCGGCGTGAATTTTTGATGGAGCATAATTTTTCGGATCATGCTCTACAGCCGCCGTAGCGCCACTTCCTCGATCTGATGGTTCTCGCTCTTCGTCAAGATCAGGTCCGCGCGCTGCCGGGTCGGCAAAATGTTCTCTTGCAGATTGACGAGATTGATGCGGTTCCAGATCGACGTCGCGGTTTCGACTGCTTCTTCATCTAACAGCCGCGCGTAGCGGTGAAAGTAGGACTTTGGATCGGCGAAGGCCGTGCCGCGCAGCGTCAGGAAGCGATTGACGTACCACTGCAGCAGCACGTCCTCATCGGCATCGAGATAGATCGAGAAATCGAAAAAGTCGGAAACGAACGGCACGGCCTTGCCGTCCCGCGGCAACCGCCCGGCCTGCAGCACGTTGAGACCTTCGACGATCAAAATGTCCGGCCGATTGATCTCGATCCACTGATTGGGGATGACGTCATAGATCAGATGCGAATAGACCGGCGCGCGCACCGGGTGCAGGCCTGCTTTGATGTCGGAGAGAAAACTCAGCAACCCCGGCAAATCATAGCTTTCCGGAAAGCCCTTCTTCTCCATCAGGCCTTCGCGATCGAGTACGGCATTGGGAAAGAGAAAGCCGTCGGTGGTGATGAGATCGACCTTGGGCACGTTCGGCCAGCGGCCAAGCAGCGCTTCCAGCACGCGCGCCGTGGTCGACTTTCCGACCGCGACCGAGCCGCCGACCCCGATGATGTAAGGCATCTTGGCGTCTTCGGTGCCGAGAAAGCCCTGTTGCGCGCGAAACAGTCTTTGCGTTGCCGCGACATAGAGCGAGAGCAGCCGCGACAGCGGCAGGTAGATTTCCTCGATCTCCGACATATCGAGGCGCTCGTGCATCGAGCGCAGCCGCGTGACTTCGGCCGGCTTGAGCGTCATCGGCGTATCTTCGCGCAGCTTCGCCCATTCGCCGCGGGAGAACACGCGGTACGGCGACATGTCCTGTTGGGTGCGCTGCTCCATAGCCCTTGGCGCCTAGCCGCTTTTGCGCGCGGCCTTTTCGTCGAGGCCCGACTGGCGCGTGCGCGCGCCGAGCTCGGCTTCGACTTCGTCAAGCCTAACACCGCGCGCGTGGAGCACGACAAGGAGATGATAGAGCACGTCGGCGGCCTCGCCGATCACGCGCTCGCGGTCCTCGCTGATCGCGGCAATCGCGGCCTCGACCGCCTCCTCGCCGAGTTTCTTGGCGCATTGCGCCACGCCGCGATCGAGGAGCTTGCGGGTATAGGACACGTCCGCGCTCTCTTGCGCGCGCACCTGCACGCGCTGTTCCAGATCGTGAAGGGTAAAATCGCTCATTAGCTTTCCTTTGCGCCTTCCTTAGCATCTCTCCAGCCGGGCGGGGAGAGCGAGATTATTGCCCGCCGGCGGCATTTCGCCGGATTCCGGTTTTCTAAAGATCACGCTCTAAGGATCAAGCCGCATCGGCAAGCCGGCACGCGCCATGAAATCCTTCGCTTCGCGCACCGAGTGCTCGCCGAAGTGAAAGATCGAGGCGGCCAGCACCGCGCTGGCATGGCCGTTGCTGATGCCCGCGACCAGATGATCGAGATTGCCGACGCCGCCTGAGGCGACGACGGGTATTGAAACCGCATCCGAGACGGCGCGCGTCAGCGCGATATCAAAGCCCTGCCTGGTGCCGTCGCGATCCATCGACGTGAGCAGAATTTCGCCGGCGCCGAGCGCGACCACCTCGCGCGCATAAGCTACCGCGTCGATGCCGGTCGGATTGCGGCCACCATGCGTGAAAATTTCCCAGTGCGGCGCCTCGCCCGGCTTCGTGACGTTCTTGGCGTCGACCGCGACCACGATGCATTGATCGCCGAATTTTTCCGCCGCTTCTTTGACAAACTCGCGGCGCGTCACTGCCGCCGTATTGATCGAGACTTTGTCGGCGCCCGAGGCGAGCAGCACGCGGATGTCCTCGACGGTGCGCACGCCGCCGCCGACGGTGAGCGGCATGAAACAGGCTTCCGCGGTGCGCCGCACCACGTCGAGCATGATGCCGCGGTTCTCGTGGCTCGCGGTGATATCGAGAAATGTGAGCTCGTCGGCGCCGGCCTGGTCATAAGCGATGGCGGCGGCGACCGGATCGCCGGCGTCGCGCAAATTGACGAAATTGACGCCTTTGACGACACGGCCGTCTTTCACGTCGAGACACGGGATGACGCGGACTTTGAACATGCGCGTTCCTAAACCGCACGCCGCCGGCGAAACCACCGGAAAATCAAAACGAGGCAAGCAACGGCCGTGTAACGGATAATACCAATTGCGAACATCACTCCGCAGCGGATTCAAAAGACGGTTGCTTCAGAAAATCCCAGAATCTCCCAAGCATTCGCCCTTCGTAGTCTGACGAAGTCACATCCGCGATGAAAAACAGGCTGGAGCCAGCAAACTTCAAAAATCTATTGGATAGATCAGACACCGATAGATTGCTTCTCAAAAAGCAAACGTGGCCATCAAGCGCGTACATTTCGGCGCCGCTATCGAGCGTTTCAACAAAGCTTGATAGGTCGATTTCGGGATTGCTACCGTCGTCAAAGACGAGAAGATATCTTTTCATTCCTTCTCTCCAGCGTTCGGTCGTGTAGACGAGGCCTCGATCCGAGCCACCTGGTTCGCCACATCAACTATGTCGGCACTAGCGCCCTTTTTATACAGTATCTGCAGTGCGCGTTGCCTGATTCGGTATTCTTCCGACTGCAACCGGTCTGGATCACGAAACATAAATATTATATAGGCGATAAGCGTGGCAATAACTGGAATAGCGGCAAAACAAATCAAGAGCAGGCGAATTAATTGATCGCCAATAAAAGCTGCCAAAACAAACGCTAAAGGGGTGGTCAGGCCTACTAACCACAATAGTGGATTGATCGCTGTTCGCACGACCCGAATCGTATCGACGCGCGATAATCCTGTGCGAATGATTTCCTCAATATTCATTCGACGTCCCCACGCCCCGCCACAATTAGCTCCAGTGCCTCGGCGGTGTCCAGCCGGCCGTCGTAGAGTGCACGACCGGCGATGGCACCTTCGAGTTTTCGCGCGTGTGGTTCCAGCAGAGCGCGGACATCGGCGATCGAAGCGAGCCCTCCCGAAGCGATCACCGGAATCGAAATCTTTTCGGCAAGCGCAATGGTCGCTTCGAGATTGAGGCCCTTGAGCATGCCGTCGCGCGCGACGTCGGTATAGATGATGGCGGCGACGCCGGCGTCTTCGAAGCGCCGCGCGATGTCGAGCGCCGAGAGCGTTGACGTCTCGGCCCAGCCTTCGACCGCCACTTTGCCGTCACGCGCATCGAGCCCGACGGCGACGCGGCCGGGATGGGCGCGCGCCGCCTCTTTCACCAGCGCCGGATTACGCACCGCCGCAGTGCCGATGATGACACGCTTCACGCCCTTGCCGAGCCACGCTTCGATGGTTGCGTGATCGCGGATGCCGCCGCCAAGCTGCACCGGCATTTTCACCGCGCCGAGAATGCGCTCGACAGCGGCGGCGTTCATCGGCTTGCCGGCAAAGGCGCCGTCGAGATCGACGATATGCAGATATTCAAAGCCCTGTTGCGCGAAGATTTTGGCCTGCGCCGCCGGATCGTCGTTGAACACGGTCGCGCGCGCCATGTCGCCTTGTTGCAAGCGCACGGCGAGGCCGTTTTTCAGATCGATGGCCGGAAAAAGAATCACGGCTTCCACTTCAAGAAATTCGCGATCAGCTTAAGCCCGAGCTTTTGGCTCTTCTCGGGATGAAATTGCGTGCCGACGATATTGTCACGCCCGACAATCGCGGTGACGGCGCCGCCGTAATCGGCGTCCGCGATCAGATCGGCGCGGTTCGACGGCTTGAGCTGATAGGAGTGCACGAAATAAGCGTGACGGCCGTCTGGGCCGAGATCAAGCCCGTCGAGCAGCGGATGCTGCCGCGCGACATTGAGCGTATTCCAGCCCATATGCGGAATTTTCAAGCTCGCATCTTGCGGCGTGATGCGATCGACCTCGCCGGCGATCCAGCCGAGGCCCTCTTTCACTTCGTATTCAAGGCCGCGCTCGGCCATGAGCTGCATGCCGACGCAAATACCGAAGAACGGCCGGCCGCGGCGGCGCACCGCCTCTTCGAGCGCTTCGACCATGCCCGGCACCGCATCGAGCCCGCGCCGGCAATCGGCGAACGCGCCGACGCCGGGCAGCACGACGCGATCGGCGCGCGCGACCGCGGCCGGATCCTGCGTCACCGTGATGGGCTGATCCAAGCCCGCCTCATGCGCCGCGCGCTCGAATGCCTTGGCCGCCGAGTGCAGATTGCCGGACCTGTAATCGACGATAGCGACGCTCACCGCTGCGCTCCGGGCTCGGGAAACAGACCGATGACGCCGGAGGAGTAGGGCGTGCGCTCCGGCTGCGTTGCCGGCATCGTCAGATACGGCGCCATTGGCGTCGTCGGGCGCGGCGCGGAAGGTGGGGTGCCGGTCTGCGACGGCACGTCGCGGACCCAGGCAGCGAAGAACCGGTGCTCCGCGTCCTCAAGATCGCCGCCGCTGACGACGCCGACATTCTTCCAGTGCCGCCGCTTCAGCGTGAAGCGCTGCAAAGTGCCGGCCTCGAGCCCGACGAGGAACGAAATCAAGACGGCGACAAGCGCGATCATTCCGCCGGACGCGCCGTAAATGCGCATCGCCGTTTCGATGCCGATCGAGACCACGACATAAAGCACGAACACGAGCCAAAGCCGGCGCCACAGCATCCACAGCGGCGTCAGCAGGAAAGCCCGCCAATAAAAGCCGTCGCGCACAAAGGCGAAGCGCGCCGGATCGGCCAATGCTCCGGGGGTCCGCACCGGCGGCTCATGAACGGTATAAACGGCCATGGACTCTATCTTTCAGCACTGCGGCGCAATCGCCTCAGATCCTGATCGTTATCTAGTTACTGAGAGTGCCCTTCGTCGAGGGCACCTCGTTCACCGCCCGCGGATCGATGGCCACTGCCGCCCGCAATGCCCGCGCCAGGCCCTTGAAGCAGGATTCGGCAATGTGATGATCGTTGCCGCCATAGAGCGTGGCGACGTGCAGCGTCACCGCGGCATTCACGGCGAAAGCCTGAAACCATTCCTGCACCAGTTCGGTATCGAACGGGCCGACCTTGGCGCGCCCGAACTCGACCTTGAACACCAGGAATGGCCGCCCGGATATGTCGATCGCGACGCGCGTCAATGCCTCGTCCATCGGCATGTGCACACTGGCGTAGCGGGTGATGCCCTTCATGTCGCCGAGCGCCTGTTTCACCGCCTGGCCGAGCGCGATGCCCACATCTTCGGTCGTGTGGTGATGATCGATGTGCAGATCGCCCTTGGCCTTGATGGTGAGATCGATCCGCGAATGTCGGGCCAAGAGATCGAGCATGTGGTCGAGGAAGCCGATCCCGGTTGCGATCGAGGACGCGCCGGTGCCGTCGAGATCGACTGCGACCTCGACATCGGTTTCCTTGGTCTTTCGTTTCACGGACGCTTTGCGCATCGCGGTCTCCAGGGCGGCAAAAGAGCCACGCCGCGCGCCTTTTAACAGGGGTTTAGGCGCCCCGCCAACCTTAACCGCCAACCTTTACTGCATGATTTGCAATGCCGGCAGCCAACTCCTAAATCATGGTTTAACCGCGGGTTTTCCAGCCAAGACACCGACGCATGACCCCCAACGAAACCGGCCAATCCGGCCTCTGGCACGGCACGACGATCCTGACCGTCCGCAAAGGCGGGGTGGTTGCCGTTGGCGGCGACGGCCAGGTCTCGATCGGCCAGACCATCGTCAAAGCCAATGCCAAGAAGGTGCGCCGGCTGGGTAAAGGCGATGTCATCGGCGGCTTTGCCGGCGCCACGGCCGACGCCTTCACCTTGTTCGAACGGCTGGAATCCAAGCTCGAGCAGTATCCCAGCCAGCTCACCCGCGCCGCCGTCGAACTGGCCAAGGATTGGCGGACCGACCGTTATCTGCGCCGGCTCGAAGCCATGATGATCGTTGCCGACAAAGACGTGTCGCTGGTGCTCACCGGCACCGGCGACGTGCTCGAGCCCGAGGCCGGCATTGTCGGCATCGGCTCCGGCGGCAATTACGCGCTCGCCGCGGCGCGGGCCTTGGCCGACGGGCCGCTCGACGCCGAGGCCATCGTGCGCCGCTCGCTCGATATCGCCGCCGACATTTGCGTCTACACCAACCGCAATGTCACCATCGAGACGCTGAAGGCGGCGTGAGCCATGGTGCCGTCCCGATATGTGTTTCGTTCCATGGCGGCTGCCGATCTGCCGGTGGTTCGCAACTGGCTCGAACAGCCGCACGTCGTTGAATGGTGGGGCGATCCCGACGAGCAATTTGTCTTGGTGCGCGACGATGTCGATCATCCGGCGATGGATCAATTCATTGTCGCGATCGAGGATCGGCCGTTCGCCTATTTGCAATGCTACGATCCGACCGCATGGCCCAATAACGGCTTCGGCGCCCAGCCGGACGGCACGCGCGGCATGGATCAATTCATTGGCGAAACGGACATGATCGGCCGCGGCCACGGCACGGCGCTGATCCGCGACTTTATCGAATGCCTGGTGAAATCCGGCACGCCGCGCGTGGTGACGGACCCCGATCCCGCCAATGCGCGCGCCGTGCGCGCTTACGAAAAGGCGGGCTTTGAAAAACTTCGCCTGGTCGACACGCCCGACGGCCGCGCTCTTTTGATGGTACACGACGCATGACCGACTTCTCTCCCCGCGAAATCGTTTCCGAGCTCGATCGCTTCATCGTCGGCCAGGCCGACGCCAAGCGCGCGGTCGCGATCGCATTGCGCAACCGCTGGCGCCGTCTGCAGCTCGACGACCGGTTGCGCGAAGAAGTGCTGCCGAAGAATATTTTGATGATCGGGCCGACCGGCGTCGGCAAAACCGAGATTTCGCGGCGGCTGGCAAAGCTCGCGGGCGCGCCGTTTCTCAAAGTCGAAGCCACCAAGTTCACCGAAGTGGGCTATGTCGGCCGTGACGTCGAGCAGATCGTGCGCGATCTGGTCGAGATCGCCATAACCTTGACGCGCGAAAGAAAACGCAAGGACGTGAAGACGCGCGCGGAAAAGGCCGCCGAGGATCGGGTGCTCGATGCACTGGTCGGCACCAATGCCAGCGCTTCGACCAAAGAAGCGTTTCGCAAGAAGCTGCGCGCCGGCGAGCTCAACGACAAGGAAATCGAGATCGAGGTGCAGGCGGCGGGCGGCGGCATGCCGATGATTGATATTCCCGGCATGCCCGGCGCACAGATGGGCGCGATCTCGATCGGCGACATTTTCGGCAAGCTTGGCGGCAGCCGCACCAAGACCCGCCGCGTCAACGTGCATGATTCCCACGAAATCCTGATCAACGAGGAATCCGACAAGCTCCTCGACACCGAGCAACTGACGCAGGAAGCGATCAAGGTGGTTGAGAACAACGGCATCGTGTTCCTCGACGAGATCGACAAGATCTGCGTGCGCGAGGGTCGCGCCGGCGCCGACGTATCGCGCGAAGGCGTGCAGCGCGATCTATTGCCGCTGATCGAAGGCACCACGGTCGCCACCAAGCACGGCTCGGTGAAGACCGATCATATTCTGTTCATTGCCTCGGGCGCGTTTCATATTTCCAAACCGTCCGACCTGTTGCCCGAACTGCAAGGCCGGCTGCCGATCCGCGTCGAGCTGAAACCGCTGACGCGGGATGATATGCGGCGCATTCTGACGGAGCCGGAAGCCTCTTTGATCAAGCAATATATCGCGCTGATGGCGACCGAAGGCGTGACGCTGGAATTTTCGGAAGACGCAATCGACGCCGTGGCCGATATCGCGGTCGCGGTGAATTCGAGCGTCGAAAATATCGGCGCCCGGCGATTGCAGACCGTAATGGAGCGCGTGCTCGACGAGGTATCCTTCGCCGCGCCGGATCGTTCAGGCGAGACCGTGAAGGTCGACGCCGACTATGTGGAAAAGCACGTCGGCGATCTCGCCAAGAACACCGATCTCAGCAGATTTATTCTGTGATTACTCGGTGACAGGCGCGAGCAGGTGCTCAAGCCGGGCGCTCGCCGATCCGATTTCGGCGCGCTTCTCGCGATCGATCTCGCGGATCGTCGCCATCCATCGTTCGACCTGAGCCAGCATCTGCAAATCGCTGTTGCGCACGGCCTTGGTCTGCGGAGTGAAGGTGTCGGTCATGACTGGTGCTACTCCAACAACGTTCCCCGACCTTGATCCTATCCGGTTGGATCAAGGTCTGGATTTTTTGTTTGAGCATGATCTTTTGCTCGAGCGTTGTTGTCGCAGACGAAGTTGGCCAATTCTTGCAAATTGTTTGGCGTACTTATTCTTAAGGTTAACGGACCCTTCGCAACCGCACGTAAAGAGCGCCTTGGCCGCCATGGCTGACATGGGCTTCGTCGAAACCGACGATAAAGGGGCGGAACTCCGGGAGCGCGAGCCACAATGGAACTTGCCGCCGCAACACGCCGCGCTCGCGTTCCGCATCGCGCGCTGATTTCCGCGATCCCTTTCCGGTGACGACGAGGACGAGCCGCGCGCCGCTGGTCTGGGCACGGCGCACAAAAAGCAAGAGCGCATTGTGCGCCTCACTCTGCGTCATGCCGTGCAGATCGATCCGCGCGTCGATGGCGTCGCGGCCGCGCGCCAGGCGTTGTTTGACTCGACGGTCGAGTTGCACGAGCGGCGGAGATTTTTTCGCGGGCGGTGATGCGAGCGGTTGACGTGGTGATGCGGGGCGCGCCGGGACTGGCGCGGCTTCGTCCGCCGCCATAGCTGTTTCGGCCTTGGCTGCTTTGGCCTTGGCGGCGGCTTTGATTTTTGCCTTGCTCAGCGGCCTGATCGAGCGCGTAACGCCGGTCCAGAGTGCCTCTTCCTCGTCGCTCAATGGGCGGCGGCGGCTCATTTTTTCTGCCGCGTTTTGGCTTTCGCTTTCGGCGTGGGCGCTGCGTTTGCAATCGGCGCGATGGCGGGTTTCGGCTCCGGCACCGGCACGTCTTGCGCCGCCGCTGAATCCGGCACCGTAGGATCTTCCATCGTGCTGGTGGCGAAACTGAATGGGCCCGGACGCTCGGGCGGCAGCGGCATATCGCGGCCCGCTTCGACCGGATCCAGCGCGCGCGGCAGCAGCATGAAAAAGTTGCCTGGATTTTTGATGCGCCCGGCCGTGCGCGCCGCCTCATCGCCGGCGCCGAAATAAATATCCGCCCGCGCCGGACCGACAATGGCGGAGCCGGTGTCTTGCGCGACCACAAGCCTATCGAATTTGGTTGCCGCCTTGTCGTTGGCGATCGGCAGATCGGCTGCAATGAAGAATGGCATGCCGTAAGTATGCAGCGAATGATCGACCGCGATCGAGCGGCCGGGCATGAGCGGCACACCCTCGGCGCCGACGGCTTCATCCTCCGTGGCGAGATCGGTGATGCGGAAGAACACGTAGGACTTGTTGGCCCGGCGCACGTCCTTGGCTTGATCCGGATTGGCTTCCATCCAATCGCGGATGCTCTGCATCGACACCTGATCCTTGGTCAGCGCTTTCATGTCGACCAGGACGCGGCCGACCGGCGTGTAGGGCCAGCCGTTGTGGGAGTCGTAATTGACCCGCAGGATGGTGCCGTCTTCCAGCCGGATGCGGGCCGATCCTTGGATCTGAGCGAACAGAACATCGACCGGATCGTGCAAGTAGCAAATCTCAAGATGCCAGCCGTCGAGCGCGCCATCCTCGATCTCGGCGCGCGTGTAATAGGGCACGATCTTGCGGCGGCCGACGCGGCGGCCGACAAAGACGCCTTTGCTGGGGAAAACATCGCCGAGCTTGCGCCGGCCTGAGGCAACGAGATTCGGCGGGCGGCGATAGAGCGGAGCTGTGAAATCGCCGGTCGGCACGCGCGAACCGTTGATGATGGGTTCGTAATAACCGGTCAGGAATCCGGCTGTATCGCCGAGCTTGTCGATGTGGAGAGGACGGAAATTTTCTTCGAAGAACTCTTCCGCGCCGTCATTGTCGAGCGGAATTGCAGCTTGCGCGCGTTCGCAGATATCGCGCAGCGCCGCGGCGATTCCGGTTAGTTCGCGGCCGCGCTGGTGGCCGCGCCCATCGCTATGGCGCTTGACGGTGAGCGCGCGGCAGCTCGCCAGATAAGTCGCGAAGGCCGCTTCATGATCGTCGCTGTTCCAGCCGTCGAGATCGGCCCAATCGACCGGCTCATATTGCGTGTCGGGAAATTTGATCGGCTGACGTTCTTGGCCGTGCGCCCGGTTCTGCGCCGGAAACGCAACGCCGGCGATACCCATGAGCAGGATCAGCAGGCGAACGCCCCGACACAACGCCGTCATCGACCTCACTGCCCGGCTTCAGTCGCAACCACTTTCCAGTTGGGATCGCGCGAGGAAACATCGCGCGCGAAGGTCCACACATCCGTGACGTCGGTGACTTTTTCCGCGTTGCCGTCGATCACGGCGCCGGCGTTGTCGCGTGTCGCGGAAATGAGTTTTGAGATGAAGCGAACGGTAACTTGCGCGGTCCGATTGCGCAGCTCGGCGGCGGCGATGGTGGAGCCGTCGATCGAGACAAACCGCGACTCGGCGGTTTCGTTGCGGTGCTCGCGCTCGGTGATCGCGGCATCGAAGCCGTCAAACACTTCGCGCGACAAGAGATTGCGCAATTGACGGCGATCGCCGCCGGCAAAGGCTGTCACGATCATCTCGTAGGCCGCCCGCGCGCCGGCGATAAAATGCTTGCCGTCAAAGCCCGGATCGGCGGTGGCGATGGCATCGAGCCCCGCGGCGACCGGCGAACCGGCTTCGGCAATATCCTTCCAGCGATCGGCTGACGATTGCGGCGCAGCCTCCACGGGCCGTGGCGCTGCGGCATCGGCCGGACGCTGCGGCATCGGCACGACCTTGTCGATCGGCCGGCGAATAGCGTCCTGCGGCGAATACGGATCGTAAGGCGGCCGCTCGCGGCCGGTGCGTTGGCCAAGCACGCTCCGCAGGCGCAGGAAAATAAACACTGCGAGCGCCAGGAAGATGATGGTGTAGATGTCGAACACGTCGGGCATTCTTTCGGCGTCGCTTATCGTGGGGCGGCAGCACACTCAACGGGCGGCCAATTACGGGTGACCAAGCGGCGTATCGGACCCTTGCGGTTCAAACCGGCCGCAGGACCAACCCAAGTTCACCCGCTCTTATGTAGGCACGCATCTCATGTAAGTACACGTTTTGAGCCATCCAGTAGCCAAACGATCGTGACCTTAGCGTGCCAAAGCCGGAGATTAAACGATCGCCGTGGCCACGCCAATAAAGGAAGCGGCCTTCTGTGGCGGGCTTTTGGGCAAATCCGACAAATTTCACGCGGCAGACCGCCGCGATGGCCCAGTGGGGCGGCATTGTTCGCCCCCCTGCCCTGTGTTAGCCAAGCCCCCGGTCTTACTGCCAATAATACCGCCAACGCGCCGTCAAGTCCGTGGGCGTAGCCGGAGATGAGTATGTCAGCGACCAATGGTGGCCCCGATCCGCAGGTCGGAATGCCGCAAATGCAGATGATGCAGATCGGCATCGTCACGCAATACGTGAAGGATTTTTCCTTCGAAAATCCGAATGCACCGCGTTCGATGGCGCCGAGCACGCAACAGCCGGCCATTAACATCAACATTGCCGTCGAAGCCTCACCGTTGACCGAGACCGACTGCGAAGTGACGCTGCGCCTGGACGGCCGGGCCGAATCTCAAGGCTTGTTGCTGTTCGGCTTTGAGCTGCTTTATGCCGGCGTGTTCCGTATCCTCAATGTGCCGCCCGAGAGCCTGCAGCCGACGGTGATGATCGAGTGTCCGCGGCTGTTGTTTCCGTTCGCACGTGAAATCATCGCAACCGCGACTCGCAATGGCGGTTTCCCGCCGCTGTTGCTGGAGCCGATCGATTTCGTGTCGCTGTACCGCCAGCGGCTCGCTTCGGCGCAGCCCGCGGCGCCGTTTCCGGCGAATCCAAACTAGGGCCTGTCCTCAATTGAGCCAGACGACAGCGGCGGCCAAATGGATGCCGGCGAGGAAGTTTCTGGCGGTCTTGTCGTAGCGGGTTGCGATGGCTCGGTACTGTTTGAGCTTGCAATAGAAGTTTTCCATGAGATGACGCGCCTTGTATATTTCCTTGTCATATGAGCGCGGGACCTTTCGATTGCTCTTGGGCGGGATCACGGGCTTTTTTCCTGCCGCGAACAGAGGCTCGATGACGCGCAGATCGGCATCGAAAGCCTTGTCTGCCAACAAGGTGTCGGCCTGCATCTGAGGCAGCAGCGCGTCGGCACCTTCCAGATCATGGGCTTGCCCTGCAGTCAGCAAGAAGGCCAACGGATTGCCAAGAGCATCGACCATGGCATGGATTTTGGTGCTCAATCCGCCTTTGCTGCGCCCGATCGCTTGGTCTTCGCCGTCTTTTTTGAGCGCCGGCGCTGTGCTGATGTGCACGCACGATGGTGCTGTCGATCATGGCGTATTCATTGTCCGCGTCGGCGGCCAGCATCTCGAAGAGCTTCTTCCATACGCCGCTCTTGGCCCAGCGTGAAAACCGAGTGTGAATCTTGATCGGATCGCCAAAACGTTCCGGCAGGTCCCGCCAGGGAATGCCGGCGCGATAACGATAGAGAACGGCTTCAACAAACCGCCGATTGTCCTTCGCCGTAGCACCGACGTGTCCCTCACGTCCCGGCAAAATATCCTTGATCCTGTCCCATTGATCGTCCCGAAGGGCGTAGCGGCGCATCTGTCAGCTCCGAATCAGCTGACCTCCCATGAATCACGCCGCTACACTCTTGGGAATCGCCTAATTGAGGACAGGCCCTAATCAGGCTGCCCAGTTTTTTCGTTGGAGCATGATCTTTTCGGACCTTCCTTCCCCCGCCGAAGCGGGCTTCGCGAAGGAGGGAAACCGGTTTCCAGCCTCGGATCAAGTCCGAGGGCTGGCTTTTTCCGGATCATGCTAATCCAGGCTGACGTAATCGCGCCAGATGGCGTTTTCGCCGAGCGTTGCGATGAAGCGCCGATGCGCGGCGCGCTCCGCTTCGGACACATGCGGCGGCAGCGGCGCCGGGCGCTCGCGCAGCACGATCGCTTCGCCGGCAACGCGCACGGGCATGGCGGTTTGCGAAAGAACAAGTTGCGCCTGCCGCGCGCCGATCAGCTCGATATAGACTTCGGCCAGAAGCTCGGCATCGAGCAGCGCGCCGTGCTTGGTGCGCCGCGAATTGTCGATTGAATAGCGCCCGCACAAATCATCGAGCCGGTTGGCCCCGCCGGGATGCTTGCGGCGCGCAAGTAAAAGGGTGTCGACAATCCGATCGCGACTTACGGCGCCGCGGCCGGCGCGTTCAAGCTCGGCGTTGAGGAAGCCGAGATCGAACATTGCGTTATGCGCGACGAGCGCGGCCTCGTCGCCGAGGAACGCGGTCAGCTCTTCGACCTTGGTGGCAAACAGCGGCTTGTCTTTGAGAAAGTCGACCGACAGGCCGTGAATTTTGAAGGCCTGTTCCGGCATGTCGCGTTCCGGATTGAAGTAGCAGTGGAACGTCTTGCCGGTCGGGAAGCGGTTGACGAGCTCGATGCAGCCGATCTCGACCATCCGATCGCCCTGGAAGGGATCAAGGCCGGTGGTTTCGGTATCGAAAACAATCTCGCGCATCGGAACTCTTAAATGTAATGCCGCGGTCTTTAAGCGGAACGCGAATCACCGCTGCCGCGGCGGTAGTTTAGCGACCTTTTGCAGAATATCGCGGATTTGCACGCGGGCGCGATCGAAACTCTGCGAGCTATCGACAACAAAATCGGCACGCCGGCGTTTTTCCGCGTCCGGCATCTGCTTTAAGAGGATGGCAGCAAGCTTGTCATCGGTCATGCCGGGCCGCTGGAAGGCGCGGCTGCGCTGGATTTCCGCGGGCGCCGACACGACGACCACGGCGTCGCAACCGCGCTCGGCGCTGGTTTCAAACAACAAAGGCACATCGAGCACGACAACCTTCGCACCACGGGCGCGCGCATCGGCCAAGAATTTCTCGCGGGACGCGGTGACCATCGGATGGACGATGGCTTCCAGGCGCGCGAGCGCGGCCTTGTCGTTGAGCACCATTGCGGCGAGCTTGTTGCGATCGACCTTGCCGCCCGAGGTCGAGCCCGGAAACGCCCGTTCGATGAGCGGGGTAGCGTCGCTCTCGTAAAGCGCGTGCACCACGGCGTCGGAATCGTGCACCGGCACGCCTTCCTCGGCAAAAAATTTTGCGGCCGTCGATTTGCCCATGCCAAGCGAACCGGTCAGACACAGCACGAAAGGTCGTTCATCACTCACCGCGCGAGACATCCTCGTTGCCGCAGAAAGTCGAGCACCTGCAGGAGCGGTAGGCCCAGAACCGTGAAATAATCGCCGTCCACACGCTCGAAAAGTTGAATGCCGAAACTTTCCAACTGATAGGCGCCGACGCTTGCCGTCGCGGCGCTTCCGGCAGCCTCGAGATAAAAATCGAGAAACTTTTCCGAAAACGCACGCATGGTCAGCCGCGCCACGCCGACATGTTCGAATAATACCGCACCGTCCTGGACAAAGGCGATGGCGGAATGAAGCTCGTGGGTGCGCCCGGACAGCGCGCGAAGCTGCGCGCGTGCGGCGGCAATGTCAGCCGGCTTGGAAAAGCGTTCGGCGCCGAGAGCGAGTGTCTGATCGGCACCGAGCGTCAGACGCCGCGGCTGAGACTTCGCGACTGCGCGCGCCTTGCCAACCGCCAAATGGGCAGCGACGGCGCCCGGGGCCTGTGATGCGGCATCGGCCTCAAGCCGGCGTTCATCGAGATCGGCCGGATGCACGTCGACCGGAACGCCCGCGCCCTCAAGCAATGTCAGCCTGACCTTGCTGCGCGAGGCCAGCACGAGTGGCCGTTCGGCGAGCCATAGAGGCTTCACGACGCCCGTTGCCTGCGGCGTTCGGCGAGAAAGGCCAGAACCGCGGCTGCCGTTTCTTCGATCGAACGGCGGGTCACGTCGATCACCGGCCAATTATGCCGGCTGCACAGCTTTCGCGAGGCTGCGATTTCCGCGGTCACCGCCTCACGGTCGATATATTGGTCGTCCTCGTGCTCGACTTTAAGCCCGAGAAGCCGGTTTTGCCGGATTTGCACGATCCGCTCCGGCGTTGCGAACAAGCCGACGACGAGAGGATTCTTGAGCCGCTCGACATGCGGCGGCAATGCCACGCCCGGCACCAGCGGGATATTGGCGGTCTTGACGCCGCGATTGGCAAGATAGATCGAGGTCGGCGTCTTCGACGTCCGCGACACGCCGATGAGAACAACGTCGGCCTCTTCGAGATCGTCGCTCTGTTGGCCGTCGTCGTGCAGCATCGTGTAGTTGAGCGCGTCGATACGACGGAAATATTCGGCGTTGAGCGTGTGCTGGGCGCCGACTTTGTGGGTCGATTCCGCACCGAGATAGGCCTGGAATAGATGCAGCACCGGCCCGAGGACGGACAGATACGGCAGGCCGAGCTCGCGGCACTTGGCTTCGAGCTTTTCGACCAGATTTTGCTCGAGCAGCGTGTACAGGATGATTCCGGGCGATTCCTCGATTTCAGCGAGCACCCGATCAAGCTGTTTGACCGTTCGCACCAAGGGATAGACATGCTCGACCGGCATCACTTTGGCGTATTGGGCAGCGGCGGCCCGGCCGACAGCAATCAGGGTCTCACCAGTTGCGTCGGAGATCAGGTGCAGGTGGAAATAGCTTGCCGCTGCCGCCATCGAAACGATTGAAACCGGTTGGATAACTTCTCGGTGACTGGGGAGAAGGCCACGGCTATCGGGGGGGTGCAAGTCAAATGGGTGGGTAAGTGGCAATCCTGTCCACATTCGTGCCGCGCCGGGGTGAAACCCGGACGTCTCACCCCGTCAGCGGTGAAATGTGGACAAGCGTCTTAAAGCTACGCTGAGAATCGTTACTAACGGTTGATTGCCTAGCTGTCTTGAAAACTCTTCTGGCCAAGCTCGACTATGGGGATATGTGGGTAAGCCGTGGATGAAATGTCCGTGTAAACTTATGAGTCCAATCAACCGACCAACCACTACAACAGAAGCTAAAGAGTCTAGCTGACTTGGGAAAGAAGCGTGCCGGATAATCAGAGTACAAAGCCTCTTCTTCGCGTTCTCGAAGGTGGGCGAAATACGATTCCTCCGATTTGGCTGATGCGCCAGGCGGGACGCTATCTTCCCGAGTATCGGGCAATCCGCAAGAAATCCGAAACTTTCCTCAAATTGTGCTTTGATCCGAAATTGGCTGCCGAGGTGACATTACAGCCGATCCGCCGCTTTGGCTTCGACGCCGCAATTCTGTTTTCGGATATTTTGGTCGTGCCGCATGCGCTTGGGCAGCGCGTGACTTTTGAAATCGGCGAAGGACCGCGGCTCGACGCCCTTGATGGGCCTTTGGCACTTGGCCGGTTGCGCGGCGAGATTGACCATGACGCGCTGGCGCCGGTTTACGAAACGATCGGCTTGGTGAAACAGCAATTGCCGGCTGGCACGGCGTTGTTGGGATTCTGCGGTGCGCCATGGACGGTTGCGACATACATGGTCGCGGGGTTCGGTACGAGTGAGCAGATTCCGGCTCGCCTGTTCGCTTATCGTCACACCGACGCATTCGAAAAGCTTATCGATCTCCTGGTCGAGGCCTCGGCAGCCTATTTGATCCGGCAATTCAAGGCTGGCGTCGATGCCGTGCAGATTTTCGATACTTGGGCGGGTGTTCTGCCGCCCGACGAATTCGAAAAGTGGTGCATTAAGCCGTGCGGTAAAATCATTGCTCAGGTTCGCAAGCGAATTCCCGGCGCTAGGATCATCGGATTTCCACGCGGCGCCGCGACAAAGCTTGAGCGTTATGTGGCAAAAGTACCCGTTGATGCGATCGGCCTCGATTGGATGATCGAGCTCGATTTTGCGCGCGACCGTATCCAGGCGAAGCGCCCGGTTCAGGGCAATCTTGATCCGCTTGTGCTTCTCGCCGGAGGGGAAGCGCTCGACCGGGCTGTCGATACGATTCTAAAAACTTTCGCGCCCGGACCGTTTATCTTCAATCTCGGTCATGGCGTGCTGCCGGAAACGCCGGTTGCACATGTCGAGCGATTGATCGCGCGGGTGCGGGGAAGCTGAGATGGCATACGAGTGGGTCAAAGCCTTCCACATCATCGCCGTCATCGCCTGGATGGCAGGCATGCTCTATCTACCGCGGTTGTTCGTCTATCATTGCGCGGCGGAAAAGGGCTCGGTGCAGTCGGAGACTTTCAAGGTCATGGAGCGCCGGCTCCTGCGCGGCATTATCAATCCGGCGATGATCGCGACCTGGGTTTTGGGGCTCTGGCTCGCCTGGCACGGGCCTGATTCTCACTATGGCTGGTTCGCCTCGCCCTGGCTCCACGCCAAACTTGTACTTGTTCTCGCACTCTCGGCGGTGCATGGACTGTTGGCCCGGCGGACGAAGGCCTTTGCCCGCGACGAGAACCGGCATTCGGCTAGATTCTATAGGATTATCAATGAAGTACCTACGATTCTGATGATCGGTATCGTCATTCTCGTGGTCGTGAAACCGTTCTGATTTTCACGCGTTGCTTACTGAAAAGTCTATCTTGCCGTTCGCCGGCACTTGCTTGACGCCCAGTCTTTTCCTATCTTACGGCCATCCCACCAAACGTAGGCGGATGCAGTTGCGTTCTGGCTCCAGTGAATTGGAGCCGCCTGTGCATCAGGTCCGGGGCCCCCAAGCCCCTTTCCACCTAAAGATCTGCTGCAACAAGTCCCTGCTGCGATAAGACCTGCAACCTTCCTTACGCCAGCGGCGCCCTAACCCAATTCCGCCGCCAGGCCAATTTCCACAGGACATTCTATGCGTGAAATGAAACTGCAAGAGCTCAAGACGAAGACGCCCGCTGAGCTCGTCACTTTTGCCGAGGAGCTCGAGGTCGAAAACGCCTCGACGATGCGCAAGCAGGAGCTGATGTTCGGCATCCTCAAGCAGCTCTCGGCGCGTGAAACCGACATTGTCGGCGAAGGCGTTGTCGAGGTTTTGCCGGACGGCTTCGGCTTCCTGCGCTCACCGGAAGCGAATTATCTGCCGGGACCCGACGATATTTACGTCTCTCCCTCGCAAATCCGCCGCTTCGGACTGCGCACCGGCGACACGATCGACGGCCATATTCGCAGCCCCAAAGAAGGCGAGCGCTATTTCGCGCTGCTCAAGGTCAACTCGCTGAATTTCGAGGACCCCGAGAAGGCCCGCCACAAGGTCAATTTCGACAATCTGACGCCGCTCTATCCCGATGAGTGGCTGAAGATGGAATTCGAGGATCCGACCAAGAAGGATCTCTCGGCCCGTGTCATCGACATCGTGGCGCCGGTCGGCAAAGGCCAGCGCGCTCTGATCGTGTCGCCGCCGCGCACCGGCAAGACGGTGTTGCTGCAGAACATCGCGCACTCGATCACGCACAATCATCCGGAATGCTACCTGATCGTGCTCCTGATCGACGAGCGGCCGGAAGAAGTCACCGATATGCAGCGCTCGGTGAAGGGCGAGGTTGTGTCCTCGACCTTCGACGAGCCGGCGGTGCGCCACGTTCAGGTCGCCGAGATGGTGATCGAGAAGGCGAAACGCCTGGTCGAACATGGCCGCGACGTCGTGATCCTGCTCGACTCGATCACCCGACTCGGCCGCGCCTACAACACCGTGGTGCCATCCTCCGGCAAGGTGCTCACCGGCGGTGTCGACGCCAATGCCTTGCAGCGCCCGAAGCGCTTCTTCGGCGCTGCTCGTAACATCGAGGAAGGCGGCTCGCTGACCATCATCGCGACCGCGTTGATCGATACCGGCAGCCGCATGGACGAAGTGATCTTCGAAGAGTTCAAAGGCACCGGCAATTCGGAATTGATCCTCGACCGGAAAGTCGCCGACAAGCGTACCTTCCCGGCCATGGACATCACGCGGTCCGGCACCCGCAAGGAAGAGCTCCTGGTGCCGCCCGATCAGCTCAAAAAGATGTACGTGCTGCGGCGCATCCTCAATCCGATGGGCACCATGGACGCCATGGACTTCCTGTTGGACAAGCTGCGCAACACCAAGAACAACGGCGAGTTCTTCGACTCGATGAATACTTAAAGTCGAGCTCGCCGCCCGGCGGCGGCCTTTAGCCCTTCCCGGGAACCTTTGTCGCATTGACCGGCATCGCGTGCTTGGTGTTGAGCGCGGTGTCGGGATCGACGAAGCACATGCCGCCTTTGCCCACGGCGCTCTCGCACTCCGCCACGGTCGTATAGCCGCATTGGATGACGGCGTTGTCGTGGGTGGCGTAGCCGCACCACTCGTCGGCATGTGCGCCGGTTGCTGACAATGCGGTGAGAGCGGCCGCTACGGCGATCCCATATTGGATCCGCATGATTCAATCTCCTTGCGCGCCCCGCAAGCTTCCATAAAGCACGAAACGTGGCCGGATCGAGGCGTCAAGAATGTCGCACCGCTTCGGCGGCGGCATTCATGCCGGCGATCAGTTCGGCCGGATTTAAGGCCGGCATGGAACACATTTCGCCAACGCAGATGAACGCCTGCGGCTCCTTTGCCGCCGCGATCTTGGCGCGGGCCGGGTGTGCTTGCGGCAGCGCCTCGGCCGACGGCGCGTGAAGCACGATGCGATGAAGTGGCGAAGCGTGGCGTGCCGCGGCGAGCAGCGCTTCCGCGCCCGCCCCCTCCCCGGTCACCACGATCTCCGCGGCGCGCAGCCGCAGATCGATCGCATTGAGCAGCATCATGTGCATGTAGAGATTCTCGGTGACGTGTGGCGCAATCGCGCCGATCAGCCGGTCGGCTTTGTCGCGCCAGGCATCGTCGCCTGCCAGAACCGCAAGGCGAATCAGATTCTGCGCGGCGACGGCGTTGTGGTTAGGCGTCGCATCGTCGGTGGTCGCGGCCGGACGGATGACGAGCCCCTCCGCGTCGGCGGCGGTGAGATAATAGGTCCCGGTCTCGGCATTGGCATAATCGCGATCGAGTGCATGCTGCCACGCCAGCGCGCGTTCGAGATAAATTTGTTTGCCGGTTGCTTCATGGAGTGCGAGCGCCGCGCGGATCATCGCGGCGAAGTCCGACGCGAGCCCGGGGAATTTGAGTTTTCCCTCGCGCCATGAATGGCCGAGCCGGTCGCCGCGCGTCATCGCGCGCGCGACGAAGTCGAATGCGCGGGATGCGATCTCGAGCCAGATCGGCTCGTCGAAAATAAGCCCGGCATTGACCAGCGCCGCGATCATCAACCCGTTCCAATCGGCCAACACTTTGTCGTCGAGGTCGGGGCGCACGCGGGTGGCGCGCACGGCGAGAAGTTTTTCGCGCATGGCGCGAAGCCGCGCTTCATCGGGTTCATCGCGCGTCAATGGCTTCAGGCGATTGAGGATATTGTGGCCTTCGAAATTGCCCGCCGGCGTCACGTCGTAGTGGCGGGCGAAATATTCGCCGTCTTCGATGCCGAGATGCTTGATCACTTCGTCATAGGACCAGACGTAGAATTTTCCTTCCTCGCCTTCGGAATCGGCATCAAGCGACGCGGAGAAACCGCCCTCGCCTGTCGTCATCTCACGGGTGAGCCAAGTGACCGTTTCGCCGGCGCGCTGCCGGTAAAGCTCCTTGCCGCTGCGCTGATAAGCGACCGCCAGCAATTCGAGAAGCTGCGCATTGTCGTAGAGCATTTTTTCGAAATGCGGCACGAGCCAGCGCTCATCGACCGAGTAACGCGAGAAGCCGCCGCCGAGATGATCGTAGATGCCACCTTCGCAAATATGGTCGAGGCTGATCTCGACCGCCGCGAAATAGCGGGCCTCGCCCGTGCGCAGGCCGGCGCGCCACAACAGCTCGAACAAAGCAGCTTGCGGAAATTTCGGCGCGCCGCGCGTACCGCCGTTGACCTGATCGATGATGCCGCCGAGCTGGCGTGCCGCGCTGTTCAATCCGTCAACGCCGATGGCGGCGCCGACGGTACTGCGCGCCGTGGCGGCGAGCTGCTCCATGAGGGCTGTGCGGTTCTGCTCGATCTTCTGCGGCTCCTCGCGGAACAGCCGCGCGATCTCACGCAGCACATCGACAAAGGCCGGTTTGCCATAGCGCGACGTCTTCGGAAAATATGTGCCGCCCCAGATCGGCTCGCCGTCCGGCGTGAGAAACATGGTCAACGGCCAGCCGCCGTGCTCACCGAGGTGATGCAGCGCCGACATGTAAATCTGATCGATGTCCGGCCGTTCCTCGCGATCGACTTTGATGTTGACGAACAGCTCGTTCATGATGCGCGCGGTGTCGTCGTCCTCAAAACTCTCGTGCGCCATCACGTGGCACCAGTGACAGGCGGCGTAGCCGACCGAGAGCAGAATTGGTTTCTTGTTTTGCTTCGCCTCGGCGAGCGCCTCCGGTCCCCAGGCCCACCAATCCACCGGATTGTGCTTGTGCTGAAGCAAATATGGGCTCGTCTCTTGCGCCAGGCGATTCTGATGGGACGACGTTTGGTGCTGTAAAGTTGGCGGCTGTGAAGTTGGAGACTGTGAAGTTGACATGGACGCACCGTAGCAAGTAGCCCGCATAGCGCGAAGCGCTGATACGGCGATGGCCCTCAACCGCACACATGCCCGATCGTTCCACTATTTTCGCTCTCTCCTCAGGCCGGCCGCCGGCGGCCATTGCGGTCGTGCGTGTGTCCGGGCCTCAGGCCAGCGTTGCACTGGAGAAGCTCATCGGCCGCGTCCCTGAGCCGCGTAAGGCTGCCTTGGTCCGTGTGCGCGATCCGGCGAACGGCGAAACAATCGATGAGGCGCTCGCGCTGTGGTTTCCCGGACCTCAGAGTGAGACGGGCGAAGACGTCGCCGAGCTGCAATTGCACGGCGGTCACGCGGTCGTCGCCAGCGTGCTCGATATGCTAGGAGCGATTCCCGGCTGCCGTCTTGCCGAGCCGGGAGAGTTCACGCGTCGGGCGTTTGAAGCCGGCCGGCTTGATCTCACGGCCGTAGAGGGACTAGGCGATCTCATTGCCGCTGAAACACCGGCACAACGACGGCAGGCATTCCGACAGTTGAAGGGTTTGATCGGCGACCATGCCGAAGCGTGGCGGCGCAGGTTGATCGAGGCACTGGCTCTCGTCGAGGCGCGTATAGACTTCTCCGATGAGGCCGACGTGCCCGAGGATTTGGTTGGGCCGGCGCTTCATGCTGCGCAGCAATTACGCAGCGAGATTGCAGTAATTCTAGCCGACGGCCGCCGTGGCGAACGCTTGCGCGAGGGGCTGGTTGTTGCCATTGCCGGGCCGCCGAATGCCGGGAAATCCACACTTTTCAATCGGTTAGCGCGACGGGAAGCCGCGATCGTGTCGCCTTACGCGGGCACTACGCGCGATATCATCGAGGTGCATCTCGATCTCGATGGCTATCCCGTCACGCTGCTAGATACCGCGGGCATCCGGGACAGCAGTGAGCCCATTGAGCAAGAGGGCATGCGCCGGGCGCGCGAGCGGGCGGCAGCGGCTGACGTGGTTCTGTGGGTCGTCGATGCTGGGGAGGTTGGGGAAAGGAGCGGGCAGCATCATCTTGGAAGCGGGGTTTCCGAGGTTTGGCTGGTCGAGAACAAGATTGATTTGATTGGGAAAAAGGCATCGTCAGGGGATAGACCGCCAAAAGATGAATATAAATTCATTTATTTAACCTCGGCAGGGCAGGGAGACGGAGTGGAAGCGTTAGCGACGGGTTTGGCCGGCTATGCTCGTTCGTTTTTCGCGGCGGCCGAGTCGGGCATCGTCACCCGCGCGCGGCATCGCCGGGCATTGGAAAACACAGTGTCGGCGCTCGATCGGGCTTTGGCGGAGGGCGCGAAAACCGGCGAGCGTGAAGAACTGATCGCCGAGGAGTTGCGTGCAGCGGCGATGGTGCTCGGCCGGCTGACCGGACGTGTCGATGTCGAAGATATTTTGGACGTCATTTTCCGCGACTTCTGCATCGGCAAGTAATCGCGGCGCTCTGTTTCACGTGAAACATCGATCGCTCTCCGGTCAAAATCTCGATCAAAGCTTTGACCGGCCGTCCACCCGTGGCTACAACCGCCTTCTTCTTGGAGAGTCCGATGGACGGCCGCTTCGATGTGATTGTCGTCGGCGGTGGCCATGCCGGTTGTGAGGCGGCCAGCGCTGCTGCCCGCATGGGCGCGCGAACGGCGCTCGTGACCCAGCGCTTTGCGACCGTCGGGGCGATGTCGTGCAATCCCTCCATCGGAGGCCTTGGGAAAGGCCACCTTGTTCGCGAGATCGATGCCCTTGATGGCCTGATGGGCCGCGTGGCCGACGCTGGCGGCATCCAATTCCGCCTCCTCAACCGCCGCAAGGGGCCGGCCGTGCGCGGCCCCCGCGCTCAAGCCGATCGTAAGCTCTATGCCGCCGCTATGCAGGCGGCCATTGCGAGCACCCCACATTTGACGGTGATCGAAGGCGAGGTGGATGACCTCCTGGCCGATAAGCGGGTCACCGGCGTGCGGCTGGCCGATGGCCGGGTGTTTGGGACGGCGGCAGTGGTTCTGACCACCGGAACGTTCCTGCGCGGCCTGATCCATATCGGCGAGCGGCAAATTCCGGCCGGGCGTGCAGGCGAAGCGCCCGCAATGAGCCTTTCCGGCACCCTTGAGCGGGCCGGACTAGCGCTGGGACGCCTCAAGACCGGCACGCCACCGCGGCTTGACGGCGCAACAATCGACTGGAAAGCCCTGGAAATGCAGCCCGGGGACGATCCGGCCGAGCCGTTCTCGATGCTGACCGATCGCATTACCAATCGGCAAATCCAATGCGCCATCACCCGGACGACGCCGGCGACCCACGAGATCGTTCGGGCGAATGTCCATCGTTCGCCGATGTATTCCGGCCAGATCCATAGCTGCGGCCCGCGTTATTGTCCCTCGATCGAGGATAAGATCGTCCGTTTCGGCGAGCGCGACGGCCATCAGATCTTCCTTGAGCCGGAGGGCCTCGACGATACGACGGTCTATCCCAACGGCATTTCGACCTCTTTGCCCGAGGATGTGCAGGCGTCGATCGTGGCCTCCATTCCGGGGCTGGAGCGGGCGCGGATCGTCCGGCCCGGCTACGCCATCGAATACGATCATGTGGACCCCCGCGAGCTCATGCCGTCGCTGGAAACGAAGCGCCTGCCGGGACTTTTCATGGCCGGTCAGATCAATGGCACGACCGGATATGAGGAGGCCGGCGCTCAGGGCCTGGTCGCGGGCCTCAATGCCGCCGCCAAGGCCGGTGAGGGCGCCCCGATCATATTCGACCGCGCCGAGGGCTACCTCGGCGTGATGATCGACGATCTGGTGACGCGAGGCGTCAGCGAGCCCTATCGGATGTTCACCTCGCGCGCCGAATATCGGCTGACGCTGCGCGCCGATAATGCCGATCAGCGGCTCACCGATAAGGGCATTGCGCTCGGCTGCGTCGGCGCCGAACGAGCCGGCAAACATCGCGGTAAAATGGCCTTACTGGACGTAGCGCGGACCATGGCGCGGTCTCTCACGGTGACGCCGACCGCAGCCGCGAAATATGGACTTTCGCTGCGTAAGGACGGCCAGCGGCGCACGGCTTTTGAGCTTTTGTCCTATCCGGATTTCACGGTATCGAATCTAGCGCGAATCTGGCCGGAATTCGCTGAAATCCAGCCGAAGATCGCCGAACAGCTCGAAACCGACGCAAAATACGACGTCTATTTAAGCCGCCAGGCGGCCGACGTTGAATCCTATCGGCGCGACGAGAGCCTGATCCTTGCCGATGATCTCGATTATGCAGTTCTGCCGGGACTTTCGAACGAAGTCCGCCAGAGGCTGCAAACCCATCGGCCGCGGACCATTGGCCAGGCCGGCCGTCTCGATGGCGTCACCCCGGCGGCGCTGACCCTCCTGGTGGCCTGCATAAAGCGGCAAAATCGAAAGCCAAACAGCAAGCTAAATAGCAAGTCTGGCCGCGGGGTCGCGTGATGAGCGCGCCCCATCAGGGGGATGGCGGGACACGCGAAAGGCCGGCGCGCGCGAATGCGGGACACCGCAACGATCCTGCCGCTTTTGCCGCCGCTCTGGCCGAGGACCGCGAACGGGCGTTGGCACTCACCCCTGTTTCACGTGAAACATCGGGCCGCCTCGACCGCTTTGTCGAGCTTCTCTTGGAATGGCAGCGGCACACCAATCTGATCGCACCGTCGACAGAGCCCACATTGTGGACGCGGCATATCGCCGACTCCTTGCAGCTTTTGCGTCTGCCGCCAGAAGCGCAGTCGGAATCGCAGATCTGGGTCGATCTCGGTTCGGGCGGCGGCTTTCCCGGCTTGGTTCTCGCTTGCGCGCTCGCCGACAAGAAGGGCACGGAAGTCCACCTGGTTGAAAGCATCGGCAAGAAGGCGACTTTCCTTCGCGAGGCGGCGCGCGCCACCGGCGCGCCGGTGGAAATCCACGCCATGCGGGTCGCGGATTTCGCCAAGCGCGCCCCACGGCAAATCGACCTGGTCACGGCCCGCGCTCTCGCTCCGCTGACAAAATTGCTGGCCGAGGCGCATCCGCTGTTGAAAAGAGGGGCACGAGGACTGTTTCCCAAAGGACAAGATGTTGGCACTGAATTGACCGAGGCCGCTAAATGTTGGAACATCCGGTCGACTTTGGCGCAAAGCTTGACCGATCCAAGGTCTCAGATCGTTATCGTTGAAAGCATCGAACCGAGAGTTTAGCCTCTGCAAGTTAGACAACTTATAGTTGAATACCCACAACCAGACCAAGCGTTGGAACCGCCGCTATGAATGACGCATCTGATCAAACCGTGGTTGCCTTTCCCGCGCCCGACGGCGCGCTCGTGGCGCAGCAGGGAAAGCCGCCGCGCATTCTTGCCGTCGCCAATCAGAAGGGCGGCGTCGGTAAGACCACGACCGCCATCAATCTCGGCACGGCGCTGGCCGCGATCGGCGAAGATGTTCTGATCATCGACCTCGATCCGCAGGGCAACGCCTCGACGGGTCTCGGCATCGATCGCCGCAACCGCCGTTACTCGACCTATGATGTGCTCACCGGCGAAGCGGCGCTGCGCGACGCCATTGTCGCGACCGCCGTTCCGCGCTTGCATCTGGCGCCGTCCACCCTTGACCTCTCCGGTCTCGAGCTCGAGATCGGGCAAGCGCGCGATCGCGCCTACCGTCTGCGCAGTGCGCTCGCGCCGCTGAACACTGTCGGCGGCACGCGCTTTACTTACGTGCTGGTCGATTGCCCGCCGTCGCTCAATCTTCTGACGGTCAACGCGATGGCTGCGGCGAACGCCATTCTGGTGCCGCTGCAATGCGAGTTCTTCGCGCTCGAAGGTTTGTCGCAATTGCTCAAGACCGTTGAATCCGTGCGCGAGCAGCTTAATCCGAGCCTCACGATCCATGGCATCGTGCTGACCATGTTTGATGCGCGCAACAATCTGTCGGGACAGGTCGTCGCCGACGTGCGCGAATTCATGGGATCAAAAGTCTATGACACGATCATTCCGCGCAACGTGCGGGTGTCGGAAGCGCCGTCTTACGGCAAGCCCGTTCTTGTCTACGATCTTAAATGCAGCGGCAGCGAAGCGTATCTGCGCCTCGCGACCGAAATCATCCAGCGCGAAAAAAAACTTTGTGTGGGATGAGGCGATTTAAGTGAGTGATCATTTGGGGAAAGCGGCGATGGCGGAAGACGCATCGCGATCGCGACTGGGACGCGGGCTTGCCGCGTTGATTGGCGAAGTCTCGGCCGAGGCTTCGTCATCTGACCGTCCGCGCGGCCAGCGGCGTTTGCCGACCGGCGCGCTGCGGCCGAACGCGCGCAATCCGCGGCGCGTATTTTCCAATACGGAGCTTGACGAACTTGTCGCGTCGCTGCGCGAGCGCGGCATCATTCAGCCGATCGTGGCGCGGCCGGTGCGGGGCGCCAACGATTCCTACGAGATTATTGCCGGCGAGCGCCGCTGGCGCGCGGCGCAACGCGCAGGCCTGCACGATGTCCCCGTCGTTATCATCGAAGCGACCGACGCCGAGGCGCTGCAAATCGCGATCATCGAGAACGTGCAGCGCGCCGATCTCAATCCGCTCGAAGAAGCCGACGGCTATCGCGCCTTGATGGACGAATTCAGCAACAGCCAAGAAGACATCGCCAAGATCATCGGCAAGAGCCGAAGCCATGTCGCCAATACGCTGCGGCTGCTCAAGCTTCCCGAAACGGTGAAGGCGCACATTCATTCCGGAAAGCTTTCCGCCGGACACGCGCGCATGCTGATCGGTCAACCCAATGCCGAGCAGCTTGCCGAAGAGATCGTCGCGCGCGGTCTCAATGTGCGTCAGGTCGAGGCGATGGCGCGCGAGGCCGGCCAGAAGCGCGGTAAAGGCAATGGCCGTGAAACGCGCGCGCGCGCCGAGAAGAGCACGGATCTGATCGCGCTCGAAAAGCGAATTTCTGATTCACTCGGCTTGGTCGTGAACATTGAGGACGGCGCGCGCGGCGGCACGCTCACCATCCGCTACCACAATTTCGATCAGCTCGACGACGTGCTGCGCCGGCTCGAGAAGAAACACTGACCGCGCTCACGGCGTAGTTGTTTCAGATCAGATTGATCGGCGCTCTTTTATCTCATGCTTCAAACAACAAAAAAGCCGGCCGCGAGGGCCGGCTTTCTCACGTCCGCGCTGTGCGCGTCGTTATGACTTGTGATGACGAACCGGCTTCGGAGCGACACCGCCAACATCATCATACAGCGCGGTGTGCGGAAGCGCCTGGTCGACAAGATAGCTGCCGATGAACGGCACAATACAATCGGCCATGCCGGTATAGACCTCACGATAGGTGAGCGGCCGATTGAGCAAGACGGTTCCGATGAAGGGGTAGGCGACGATGCAAGCGCCGGTGGTCACTCCGTAAGCGGCGAGCGTTGTCATCCTGGCGTGGCCCGGATTGCCGTGCTTTTCGGTCAGGAAATAGCCGCCGATGCCAGTTCCGATGCCGATGCCGATCCCGGCTGCAGTCAGCCGCGGATCCTGGCCATGGCCCCACCAATTCCAGAATGCATTCCAATTCGCGTTGGCGTCCTGCGCGCGGGCCGCCTGCGGCTGCAGCCCGACGGCCAAGATCACGGCCAGGGCAGCAAGAATTAAACGCTTCATTTTGATGACTCCCCCTCCATAGGGTGCGCGCCTAAAAAAGGACGTGCAATCGCCATATGGTTAATGGGAACTTGAACGAGGCGTTCTGTCCTGTCGAGTATTCGGCAGTGGACAGCGCATAATTCCTGGCTGCTGTGATTATTTAGCAACCATTATTATTATGGCCTGCCCACGCATTGGGCGGCCGGCGGAATTGGACCGTTCGGACCGGAGTGAACAAACACTTCGCCGGAGTGGTATTCCGAGCCGGATTGTCCAGCGCGGCAGCGTGCTATTCCGCTGCAGTCTGGCGCGCGCCAAATCGCCGCTCGATGTAATCGATCACGATCTTCTGGAAGTCAGCCGACACAGTCGGGCCACGCAACGTCATGGCCTTCTTGCCGTCGATAAAGACCGGCGCCGTCGGTTGCTCGCCGGTGCCCGGCAGCGAAATGCCGATGTCGGCGTGCTTTGATTCGCCAGGCCCGTTGACGATGCAACCCATGACCGCGACGTTGAGGCCTTCGACGCCGGGGTAGCGTGTCTTCCATTCCGGCATCGAATCGCGAATGAATTTCTGGATGCTGGACGCGAGTTCCTGAAATGTCGTCGAGGTGGTGCGGCCGCAACCAGGGCAGGCGGCAACCAGCGGTACGAAAGTGCGCAGCCCGACGGTCTGCAACAATTCCTGGCCGACTTTAACTTCGAGCGTGCGGTCGCCGTTCGGTTCGGGCGTGAGCGAGATGCGGATCGTGTCGCCGATGCCTTGCTGCAGCAGCACGCCCATCGCCGCCGACGAGGCGACAATGCCCTTTGAGCCCATGCCGGCTTCGGTGAGGCCAAGATGCAGCGCATAATTGGAGCGGCGCGCCAATTCGCTATAGACGCCAATAAGGTCCTGCACGGCGGATACTTTGGCCGAGAGGATGATTTTCGAGCGTGGCAGGCCGATTTCTTCCGCACGTTCCGCCGACAGCAGCGCCGATTGGAGCATAGCCTCACGCGTCACATCGCGCGCGCCGACAGGATGGTTCGAGCGTGAGTTCTCGTCCATCAGGTGCGTCAGCAGCTCTTGGTCGAGCGAGCCCCAATTGGCGCCGATGCGCACCGGCTTGTTGTACCGGATCGCGGTTTCGACGATGGCGCCGAATTGCTTGTCCTTCTTTTCCTTGAAGCCGACATTGCCCGGATTGATGCGGTATTTGTCGAGCGCCTCGGCGCAGGCCGGGTGGTCGGCAAGGAGCTTGTGGCCGATGTAATGAAAGTCGCCGACGATCGGCACGTCGACCTTCATTTTGAGAAGCCGTTCTTTGATGTGCGGCACGGCAGCCGCGGCCTCGTCGCGGTCGACGGTGATGCGCACGATCTCCGAGCCGGTGCGCGCCAGCGCCGCCACCTGCATCGTCGTCGCCTCGACGTCTGCGGTGTCGGTATTGGTCATCGACTGCACCACAACGGGCGCGCCGCCGCCGACGGTCACGTTGCCGACCTTCACGGCAACGGTCTGATGCCTCGCGGCGGGACCGGAAAATTCCATCATGAGCAAGTCCTTACGGGTCTCTGAAGGCCGGGCGTCAGCCGGGCTGGCGCCCCTGCCAAAATGCAAAAGGGGCCGGGCTAGGTCCCCAGGATATAGCCTCACAAAGTGCCGTTGACGAGGAGGAGATAGCGGCCGATTTCAACGAAGATGAATGCCTGACGACACCTGCGGCCAGCGTATCCCGGCCATCGCGATCGTGCCTTTATATTGAGTTTACAGGTCTTTTGTTTCGGAATTACGTATTCGGCCACCGTATTTATGTGATCAATTCGGTATACAGGGTCCCGCGCAAGTTACTCATTTGAAGTTGCAAGCATTATCCGCCCCCAAAGCGGGTCGGGACCACCCAATTGCACCTTCGCTTATAGACAAGGCTGACCAGATAGCGGCGACATTTCGCCGTCAGTCCGAGCTTGAGAAGTTCATGCCGAAATACTGGCGGCGCATCAGCCTTTCCGGCAGTGTGAGCATATGCCGGCGATTTCAATTAGCGGGCTCTTCGGCGCAAAGCCCGCCGCACGCGCCGATGACTTGAGCGCTTCGGCGGCGGCGCCGCCGGGCGCTTCGCCGACCGCGCCGCACTTCTCGCAAATCAGAAAAACGACGAGATCATTGTCGCCGTGATTGTGCGCGCAGGCGACGAAAGCGTTACGGCTCTCGATGCGATGCACGAGGCCGTTCTCGCGCAAAAAATCAAGCGCGCGGTAAATGGTGATCGGGGCCGGACGATTTTGCTGCGCTAAATTCTGTCGCGCCGGATTCCGTTGCGCCGGATTCTGTTGCGCTAGGTGCTCGATGATCTCGTAAGCACCGAGCGGCTTGTGGCTCGCCAACAGGGCTTCCAGAACGTGGCGGCGGATCGGCGTCAGCCGTTGCGCGCGCGTCGCGCAATGCGCTTCGGCGTGCGCGATGGCCGCGCTGGCGCAGCGCTGATGATCGTGGTCGGGCGCTGGGAAGACAGCCAGGGGCATATTCGTCATCGCTCGGTCACTCTCATAGCCCAACCTGGTAGCTCAAATCGCGTAGCTTGGTCGGCCTCAACGGTGAGTGTAGCGCATCGATCGGAGGATCGCGAAAACGTGACGGTTCCTCGGATTTTTATGTTGCGCCGCAATAAGAAGCGCCCCAGAGTCCCTCAAGCTTTTGCCCATTCAGGCACCATTCGCCGGCCTCCGGCAGGGCACCATCATTCGTTCAATCAACCACTATCATTGAATTGGGGATTATCATGCTGAAAGGAAAGTCCGCACTGGTGACGGGTTCGACCTCGGGCATCGGTCTGGCTATGGCGCGCGCCTTTGCCGGGCAGGGCGCCAACATCACCATCAACGGTTTCGGCGACAAAGACGCGATCGAAAAAGAACGCAGCGGCATCGAGAAGGATTTCGGCGTCAAGGCGATCTATTCGCCGGCCGACATGACCAAGCCCGACCAGATCGCGGATATGATCAAGACCAGCGAGACGACATTCGGATCGCTCGACGTTCTCATCAACAATGCCGGTATTCAGCACGTCGCGCCGATCGAGGAATTTCCGATCGACCAATGGAATCTGATTCTCGCCATTAATCTGTCATCGGCATTTCACACCATCCGCGCCGCGGTGCCCGGCATGAAGTCGCGCAAATGGGGCCGCATCATCAACACCGCTTCGGCGCATTCGCTGGTCGCCTCGCCGTTCAAGTCGGCCTATGTCACCGCCAAGCACGGGCTCGCCGGCCTCACCAAGACGGTTGCGCTCGAAACCGCGACCTTCGGCATCACCGCGAACTGCATCAGCCCCGGCTATGTCTGGACGCCGCTGGTCGAGAAGCAGATCCCCGATACCATGAAGGCGCGCAACATGACGGCGGAGCAGGTCAAGCGCGACGTGCTGTTGGCAGCGCAGCCGACCAAAGAGTTCGTCACCGTCGACGAGGTTGCCGATCTCGCGCTCTATCTCGCCTCCGACGCGGCCAAGTCAATCACCGGCGCCAATCTTTCGATCGACGGCGGCTGGACCGCGGAATAGCCATCATGCCTTGGGCATGAAACCTTGGGCATGAAAAATATCCTCTCGGCAATTCTCCCCGGACGCGCGGCAAACAAAACTGCGGCGTCCTCGGTAAAACGCATCAATCTTGCGCTGCAAGGCGGCGGCGCGCATGGCGCGTTTACGTGGGGCGTGCTCGAGCAGATTCTAAGTGACGAGCGGCTTGTCGTCGAGGGCGTCTCCGGCGCCTCGGCGGGGGCGGTCAACGCCGTGATGCTGGCCGACGGTCTCACCCGCGGCGGACGTGAAGAGGCGAAAAAACGGCTCGCCGATTTTTGGCGGGCCGCTTCGAGCACGGGAAATCTGCCGGGGGCCCAGCGCGCGGTGATGGAACGGCTGTTGTCGTTCACGCCGCTCGAAGGCGCTCCGGTGCAAGCTTGGTTTAACGCGGTTTCGCGTTATTTTTCGCCTTACGACGTCAATCCGCTCAACATCAATCCACTGAAAGATCTGATCGAGCGCTTCGTCGATTTCGATGCGCTGCGCGCCAATAACGATCTGCAGATTTTCATCTCGGCGACCAATGTCCACACCGGGCGCGTGCGCGTTTTCGGCCGCGAAAAGATCACCGCCGATGCCGTCATGGCGTCCGCTTGCCTGCCGACTTTGTTTCGCGCGGTCGAAATCGACGGCGTGCCCTATTGGGACGGCGGCTATCTCGGCAATCCGGTGATCTTTCCGTTTTTCCGCAGGACCAGCACCGAGGATGTTCTGGTCGTGCAGATCAATCCGCTGGCGCGGCAAACGACCCCGACGTCGTCCAGCGAGATCGTGAATCGCATCAACGAGATCACGTTCAACTCCTCGCTGATCGACGAATATCGCGCTATCGATTTTGTGGCGCGGCTGATCGACCAGGGCCGGTTGCCGCGCGGCACCGGGCCGGGAGAATACCGGCGCATCAATGTGCACCGCATCGTGCTCGACCGCTTCGGCACGCATTTCGATGCCTTCAGCAAGCTTTCGACCGACTACGATTTCTTCGACATGCTGCATCTCAGCGGCAAGCGCGCCGCGCGGCGTTTCCTCGATGAGCATTTTGACGATATCGGGGTGAAGAGCACCGTGGACCTGCACGACGAGGCGAAGGCCGAATGGGCGTGATAAACTTCCGCCGATGCCCGATCCTTCGCCGCTTCTGACCGCCGATGCCGGCTCGGCAAAACTCGAAATCTGCGTGGCCGACATCACGACGCTTGCCGTCGATGCCGTCGTCAACGCGGCCAACCGGAGCTTGCTTGGCGGCGGTGGCGTCGATGGTGCGATCCATCGCGCCGCCGGGCCGGAATTGCTCGCGGCTTGTGAAAAGCTTGGCGGCTGCGCCACCGGCGACGCCAAGATCACGCCCGGCTTTCGGCTCCCGGCCAAATTCGTCGTTCATGCGGTGGGGCCCGTCTGGGCCGGCGGCGCCACCGGGGAGGATGCGCAGCTCGCGTCTTGCTACCGAACCGCGCTCGATCTTGCCGCCGCACATGGCCTGGCATCGATCGCATATCCGGCGATTTCGACCGGCATTTATCGCTTTCCGCCCGATCGTGCCGCGCGGATCGCGGTCGGCACTGTCGTCGCGGAAATAACAGCCTCCTCGCGGGGCATTGCGCGGGTCGTGTTTTGCTGCTTTTCCGCAAGCTCCGCGGATCAGCACATGACTGCCTTCGCCGAACTTGGGCTGGCCTGAAACCGCCTTTCATCCTCCTACCGGCTTACCGCAATGACAGCGACGCAGGGCTGCATTGCGGCATTTCCTACATATAAATTTAGTAAGCAAGCTTATATTGCGTTTGCGTCTTATCGACCTAGCCTCCGAGGACGCTTTTGGAGATTCCGATGCTTCCCCGCTCGCTCAATAGAGAATTCGCTTTTACCCTCAATGATGTAGCCCGGATGCTCCGCACCTATGCGGATCACAAGGCGAGCCAGTTCGGCATCACCCGCGCCCAATGGGTGGTGCTGGCGCGCCTCGACCGGTTTGAAGGGCTGAAGCAGGCGGAACTCGCCGAAATGCTCGACCTCCAACCCATTACGCTGACGCGCCTGCTCGACCGGCTCGCCGAATGCGGCCTGATCGAACGGCGGCCCGATCCCAATGACCGGCGCGCCAAGCTCCTTTTCCTCACGCCGAAGGCAAGGCCGTTGCTCGGGCAGCTCGGCGACCTCGGCGAAGAATTGATGACGACGGCGCTCGCCGGCGTGGAGCGCGAGCACGTCGAGATGATGGTGACGAAGCTCGCCACCGTGAAGGAAAACCTGCGCCAGGCGATCCAGCAAAAGAATGCCGCCGCAGCAGCCGCACGGGAAGGCGGGGAGCAACGCTATGGCTGAACGCGCCCTTAAGTCCGTTCCTCAATCTCCCGAGCATGATGAAGCGCCGGAGCTTCGCGACACGCAGCCGGTCGCGGCGGCGCGGCCCGCGGATCTGCCTGCTGACGACGCAAAAGGGTCCGACCGCAAGCGCGTCACGCGCTGGGCCTTGTTCGGTCTGCTTCCGGTCGCGCTGATTGCCGGCGGCTATTTCTATTTCACCGGTGGCAAGATCATGTCGACCGACGACGCCTATGTGGACGCCGACAAAGTCGCCATCTCGACCGACGTCGCGGGCCTGGTGCAAGCCGTCGATGTCGGTGACAATCAGCACGTCACCGCGGGACAAAACCTCTATCGTCTCGATCCGCGCCAGTTTCAGATCGCGCTCGACAACGCCAAGGCCAATCTGGCGCAGACCGCGCTCTCCCTCGACGCGATGAAGCAAGACTACAAACACATGCTGAGCGACGCCGCGGCCCAGCAGGCGCAGGTCGATCTCGATCAGTCCAATTACAATCGCGAGAGCATGCTGCTGCATTCCGGCACGGTCTCTCAAGCCGTGTTCGATCAGGCACAATACACGCTGTTGAACGACAAGAGTAAGCTCGAATCGCTGCTTCAGCAGGCGGCGACGCAATTGGCGCGGCTCGGCGGCGATGCCGACATCCCGACGCCGCAGCATCCGCAATATTTGCAGGCGCAATCGCAGGTCGAGGAGGCACAGCGTCAGCTCGATCATACGGTGATCAAGGCGCCGTTCGCCGGCACGGTGACGAACGTGCCGAGCATCGCGCCCGGTAAATATCTCGCGGCCTCGACGACGGCGTTCTATCTCGTCGACACCGATCACCTTTGGGTCAACGCCAATCCGAAAGAGACTGAACTGACTTACGTGAAGCCAGGCCAGCGGGTCACGGTGACGGTCGACACTTATCCGGACGCGGTGTGGCGCGGCACCGTGCAGAGCATCAGCCCCGCGGCGTCGCAGGAGTTTTCACTGCTGCCGGCGCAGAACACCAGCGGCAATTGGGTGAAAGTCGTGCAGCGCGTGCCGATGCGCGTGCGCGTCGATACCAGCGACCGGAAACTGCCGCCACTGCGCGCCGGCATGAGCGTCGAGGTCGATGTCGATACCGGCCACGCGCGCGGACTGCCGCACCTCTGGTAAGCGCCCCATTTGATTGGTGAGCGATATGGCCACCGAAAACAAAACCGAAAACAAAGCAGACAGCGTCAATGTCGGCATGGTCACGCTCTGCGTGATCCTCGCCACGCTGATGCAGGCGCTCGACACCACCATCGCCAATGTCGCGCTGCCCTATATGCAAGGCAGCGTGTCGGCGAGTCAGGACCAGATCGACTGGGTGCTGACCTCTTACATTGTTGCCGCCGCGATCATGACGCCCCCGACCGGCTTCCTTGCCGGCCGGTTCGGTCTCAAACGGCTGTTTCTAGTGTCGGTCAGCGGCTTCACCATCGCCTCGATGCTCTGCGGCATGGCGCAGTCCTTGACGCAGATCGTGTTGTTCCGCGTGCTGCAAGGCGCCTTCGGCGCGGCTTTGGTGCCGCTGTCGCAATCGGTGCTGTTCACGATCTATCCGAAAGAGCGCCAAGGTTTTGCGATGGCGCTGTTCGGCGTCGGCGTGATGGTCGGGCCCGTGCTCGGCCCCGTGATCGGCGGCTGGCTGACGGAGAATTATAGCTGGCGCTATGTTTTCTACATCAATCTGCCGATCGGCATTCTTGGCCTCATCGGCATGGTCGTGTTTCTCCCGGATACGCCGCGAAAAGAGGGTGAGAAGCTCGATTGGTTCGGCTTCGGCGCTTTGAGCGTCACACTCGGCGCGCTGCAACTGATGCTCGACCGCGGCGAGGTCAAAGACTGGTTCAGCTCAGGCGAGATCATTATCGAAGCTATCGTCGCGGCCTCGGCGTTTTATCTGTTCATCGTCCACACCTTCACGGCCAAAAAACCCTTCGTGCGGCCGGAATTGTTCCGCGACCGTAATTTCGCGGCAGGCGTGGTCTTCGTCTCGATCGTGGGCTTGACCTATTACTCCTCGCTGGCGCTACAGCCGCCTTATCTGCAGGAGCTGATGAATTATCCGGTTGTCACCGCCGGCATGGTCATGGGTCCGCGCGGTGTCGGCACCATGGCCTCGATGCTGATCGTCGGCCGGCTGGTCGGACGCGTCGATACGCGCATCTTGCTCGGCTTCGGGCTTGCGCTGACGGCGTGGTCGTTCAACACCATGACCGGCTGGACGCCGGACGTCTCGCAGGCCTCGATCATCGGCGTCGGAATAATACAGGGCGTGGGCTTAGGCTTCCTGTTCGTGCCGCTGAGCGCAGCAACTTTATCGACGCTGTCGGCCGAGCAGCGCACCGAAGGTGCAGGCCTCTACAATCTGTCGCGCAATATCGGCTCGAGCGTCGGCATTGCGGTGGTGAATGCGGTTCTCACGCGCAACACCCAGGCCAATCACGCCAGCATCGCCGCCCATGTCACGGCGGTGAACCGCGGCTTTGATAATCCCGCCGTTGCGCATTTCTGGGATCCGCTCACCGCCGCCGGCCGCGCCGCGCTCGACGCGATCATCAACGAACAGGCGCAGATCATCGCCTATATCGACGACTACAAGCTGCTGATGATCGCGACGCTGGCCGTGTTCCCGCTGTTGCTTGTGTTCAAGCGCTCGGCGCGCCTGGCCGATACCGAGCACATGGCCGTTGCCGATTAAAAAAACGGGCGGGCATCGTTGCGCCGCCCGTCCTGATCGTTTCTGTTGGCGCAGAGATCAGGCGAGATCGAAGCGGTCGAGATTCATCACCTTGGTCCAGGCCGCCATGAAGTCCTTCACGAACTTCTCCTTCGCGTCTGCGCTCCCATAGACTTCCGCGATGGCGCGGAGCTGCGCGTGCGAACCGAAGATGAGGTCGACACGGGTGCCGGTCCATTTGGCCGCTTTCGTCTTGCGATCATGTCCTTCATAGACGCCGTCGGAGCTCTTTGACGGCTGCCATTCCGTGCCCATGTCGAGCAGATTGACGAAGAAGTCGTTGGTCAGCGTCTCGGGTTGCTTGGTGAAGGCGCCGTGCTTGGATTGCCCCGCATTGGCGCCGAGGACGCGCAACCCGCCGACCAGAACCGTCATTTCCGGTGCCGTTAGCGTCAGCAATTGCGCCCGATCCACCAGGGCCTCTTCAGGCGCCATGAACTGCCGCTTGCCGCCCACATAGTTGCGGAAGGCGTCGGCGCGGGGTTCGAGCGGAGCAAATGACTCGACGTCGGTCTCTTCCTGCGAGGCATCCATGCGTCCCGGCGTGAAGGGGACCTTCACGTCGACGCCAGCGTCTTTCGCAGCCTTCTCGACCGCTACAGAGCCGGCAAGAACGATCAGGTCGGCGAGCGAAACCTTCTTGCCGCCGGCGTTGAACTCCTTCTGGATCGCTTCGAGCTTCTGCAGGACGGTCCTAAGCTCGGCCGGCTGGTTGACGTCCCAGCCCTTCTGCGGCGCGAGACGGATGCGCGCGCCATTCGCTCCGCCGCGTTTATCGGAGCCGCGGAACGTCGACGCCGACGCCCAAGCCGTCGAAACGAGCTGGGAGACGGTGAGACCGGAGGCGAGGATTTTCGCCTTCAGCGCGGCGACATCCTGGTCGCCGATCAGCGGATGATTGGCCGCCGGGATTGGGTCCTGCCAGATCAACGTTTCCTTTGGCACCAGCGGGCCGAGGTAGCGCGCGATCGGGCCCATGTCGCGGTGCGTGAGCTTGAACCAGGCGCGAGCGAACGCGTCGGCGAACTGCTCCGGATGCTCGTAGAAGCGCCGCGAAATCTTTTCGTAGGCCGGGTCCAACCGCAGCGAGAGGTCCGTGGTCAGCATGGTCGGCACATGCTTCTTCGACTTGTCGTAAGCATCCGGGATCGTGGCGGCGGCGCCTTTCGCCGTCCACTGCTGCGCACCGGCCGGGCTCTTGGTCAGCTCCCATTCGTTGTTGAACAGGTTGTCGAAGAAGTGGTTGCTCCACTTCGTCGGCGTCTGCGACCAGGTGACCTCCGGACCGCCGGTGATGGCGTCGGCGCCCACTCCTGTGCCAAACTTGCTTTTCCAGCCAAGGCCTTGCTCCTCGATGGCGGCGCCTTCCGGCTCCGGGCCGAGCAGCGACGGATCGCCGGCGCCGTGGGTCTTGCCGAACGTATGACCGCCGGCAATCAGCGCGACGGTCTCTTCGTCGTTCATCGCCATGCGGAAGAACGTTTCGCGGATGTCCTTGGCCGCTGCGAGCGGATCCGGCTTGCCGTTCGGACCCTCAGGATTGACGTAGATCAGGCCCATCTGCACAGCGCCGAGCGGATTCTGCAGCTCGCGTTCGCCGCTATAGCGTTCGTCGCCGAGCCACGTCCCCTCGGGACCCCAGTAGAGCTCTTCGGGCTCCCAGACATCGGCGCGGCCGCCGGCGAAACCGAATGTCTTGAAGCCCATCGAGTCGAGCGCGACGTTGCCGGCGAGAATTATCAGGTCGGCCCAAGAGATTTTCTTGCCGTATTTCTGCTTGATCGGCCACAACAGCCGGCGCGCCTTGTCGAGGCTCGCGTTGTCCGGCCAGCTATTGAGCGGCGCAAAGCGCTGCTGGCCGGCGCCGGCGCCGCCGCGGCCGTCGGCGATGCGATAGGTGCCGGCGCTGTGCCACGCCATACGGATCATCAGCCCGCCGTAATGGCCGAAATCGGCCGGCCACCACGGCTGCGAGTCCGTCATCAAAGCATGCAGGTCTTTGATCACGGCATTCAGGTCGAGGCTCTTGAATTCCTTGGCGTAGTCGAACGCCTCGCCCATCGGATCGGACAGCGGGGAGTTCTGGTGCAGACCCTGCAGGCTCAGCTGGTCCGGCCACCAGTCACGATTCGTGTGCATGAAAGGGCACTTGCCTGCGCTTTTGTCGTCAGTCTTTGCGTCCATTTTTTCTCTCCGATCGTGTTCTGTGATTTTCTTCGCGGGCCCGCAGTGATGGTGTTCTGGTTGTCGCCGGCCGGAATGCCGGAGCGGTGGTCAGGCTCGGCCTTTGGCCGCGGGGTCTCCCGGCGATGAGCGGGGCGCCGCACTATCGCTCCGACATTAGATCAGGTCCAGTCGTATTGACTGACGCCTCCGATAAGAAATACTTATCGACCATGCTCACGCTCCGTCAGCTCCGTTACCTCTCAGCCTTGGCGCAGCATCGGCATTTCGGCCGCGCCGCCGAAGCTTGCGCGGTGACACAGCCAGCTTTGTCGATGCAAATTCGCGATCTCGAAAAGGAGCTGGGCGTCGAACTGGTCGAACGCCGGTCCGGCGAGGCGGCTTTGACCGAAATCGGCAGTGAGGTCGCCCGCCGGGCCGAACGGGTCCTGGCGGCGTCCCGCGACCTGGTCGATTTCGCCCGGCACCGCAGCCGCACGCTGTCCGGCCGGTTGCGGCTCGGCATCATTCCGACGCTGGCGCCCTATGTGCTGCCAAAAGTGCTGCCGGACTTGCAGGCGGGTTACCCGGATCTGACCATCGAATTGCGCGAGACCCAGACCAAAGTCCTGCTGGACGAACTTTCCGGCGGCGATCTCGACGCGGTGATGCTGGCGCTGCCGCTGCCCGACGCCGAGATCGAAAGCATCCGTTTGTTTGATGACGCGTTCCTGCTCGCGGTGCCGGCCAACGATCCGCTGCCGCGCGATGCGCGGGTGAATCCGCGCGAGATCGATCAGCAAAGGCTCATCCTCCTCGAAGAAGGCCATTGTCTGCGCGACCAGGCGCTCGCTTATTGCGCTACCGCGCGGCATGAAATGCCGCTGAGCCTCGGCGCCACGAGTCTGGCGACGGTGATGCAGATGGTCGCGAGTGGCTATGGCGTCACGCTGGTGCCGGAAGTCGCAATCGATGTCGAGGTGCGCGACGAACGCGTCAAACTGTTGCGCTTCACGTCGCCGGAGCCCGGCCGCACCGTGGGCCTTGCCTGGCGGCGCACCTCGCCGCGCAAGGCGGATTTTTTTGCGCTTGGGCAACTTGTCACGCAAGTGCTGGAGACGCGGACCCGGCCGAGATTGGAAAAGGCCGCGGCCTATGCCGGCTAAATTTCAGCTCCTTGTCCCGGGCGCAGCACTGCATGAAGTGGTGCGCTGCAGACCCGGGACCTTCGCATGATGCTGAATTTGAAACGATCCCGGATCAGCAGTGCACCGCGGTGTTATTCCGCGCCGCTTGCTGCGGCTTCGTGCGGGTGATCGCCCTCGGCCTTTTGCTTGGCTTCAAGGTCCTCGCCGGTGTCCTGATCGACGACCTTCATCGACAGCCGCGTCTTGCCGCGTTCGTCGAAGCCGAGGAGCTTCACTTTCACTTTGTCGCCTTCCTTGACGACGTCGGAGGTCTTCTGCACCCGGCGCGCCGCGAGCTGGCTGATATGCACCAGACCGTCCTTGGCGCCGAAGAAGTTCACGAATGCGCCGAAGTCCATAACTTTGACGACGGTGCCCTCGTAGATGTGACCGACCTCGGGCTCGGACGCGATCGACTTGATCCAATTGATCGCCGCCTTGATCGATTCACCGTCGGCGGACGCCACCTTCACGGTGCCGTCGTCCTCGATATTGATCTTGGCGCCGGTCTTCTCGACAATCTCGCGGATCACTTTGCCGCCGGTGCCGATGACTTCGCGGATCTTGTCGGTCGGGATCTTGAAGGTCTCGATGCGCGGGGCGTATTCGCCGAGCTCCGCACGCGCCGTGTCCAGCGCCTTCGACATTTCGCCAAGAATATGCATGCGGCCGCCCTTGGCTTGGTTGAGCGCGACCTTCATGATCTCTTCGGTGATGCCGGCAATCTTGATGTCCATCTGCAGCGCGGTGACGCCTTCGGCGGTGCCCGCGACCTTGAAGTCCATGTCGCCGAGATGATCCTCGTCGCCGAGAATGTCGGACAGAACGGCGTAGCGCTTGTCCTCGAGGATGAGGCCCATGGCGATACCGGCGGTCGGCCGCTTCAGCGGCACGCCGGCATCCATCAGTGCGAGCGACGTGCCGCACACCGTCGCCATCGACGACGAACCGTTGGATTCGGTGATCTCCGACACCACGCGGATGGTGTAGGGGAACTCCTCCTTCGGCGGCAGCATCGGACGGATCGCCCGCCACGCGAGCTTGCCATGGCCGATTTCGCGACGGCCGGGCGCGCCGATACGGCCGGTTTCACCGACCGAGAAGGGCGGGAAATTGTAGTGCAGCAGGAACGATTCCTTGTAGGTGCCCTGCAACGCGTCGATGAATTGCTCGTCCTCGCTGGTGCCGAGCGTGGCGACGACGATCGCCTGGGTCTCGCCGCGGGTGAACAGCGCCGAACCATGCGTGCGCGGCAGGAAGCCTGCTTCAGCAACAATAGGCCGCACGGTGACGAGATCGCGGCCGTCGATGCGCTTTGACGTGTCGAGAATGTTCCAGCGCACGATCTTGGCTTCGAGATCCTTGAACACGCCGGCGACTTGCGCCATCGGCCGCTCCGGATTGTCCGTGCCATCCGGGAAGAAATGCGCCATCACCTTCTTCTTGGCGGCGGCGACCGCATCCTGGCGCTCGTGCTTGGCCGGGATCGCGTAAGCCTTGCGCAGATCCTGTTCGATGACGCCGAGCATTTCCTTTTCAATTACGGCTGTGTCGGGCAGCGCGAAGTCGCGCGGCTCCTTGGCCGCCTTCTCGGCGAGGTCGATGATGGCCTTGATGACCGGCTGGAAATGCCGGTGACCGAACATCACGGCGCCGAGCATGATCTCTTCGGACAGTTCCTGCGCTTCCGACTCGACCATCAGCACCGCGTCTTGCGTGCCGGCGACGACGAGATCGAGCTTGCTTTCCTTCATCTCGTCGATGGTCGGGTTGAGAACATATTCGCCGTTGCTGAAGCCGACGCGCGCGGCGCCGATCGGGCCCATGAATGGCGCACCGGACAGCGTCAGCGCGGCCGATGCCGCAATCATGGCGACGATATCGGGATCGTTCTCCTGGTCGTGCGAAAGCACGGTGATGATCACCTGCGTGTCGCAGCGCCAGCCTTCGGCGAACAGCGGACGGATCGGGCGATCGATCAGGCGCGACGTCAGCGTGTCCTTTTCGGTCGGACCGCGCTCGCGCTTGAAATAGCCGCCGGGAATGCGGCCGGCCGCGTAGTATTTTTCGGTGTAGTTGACCGTCAGCGGCAGGAAATCGATGCCGGGTTTCGGCTGCTTGGCCGCGACGACGGTCGCGATAACGGTGGTCTCACCATATGTGGCGATGACGGCGCCGTCGGCCTGACGCGCGATCTTTCCGGTTTCTAGCGTGAGTGGCCGGCCACCCCAGTCAAGTTCTGCACGATGGATATTAAACATTGCGATTTTCTCTCATGGTTTTCGCGAAAGCGCGAAAGCCATAAGCAAGACGGCGAGACGCTGACGGCGCAGCAAAGCTGCAATGCCGCACCAGCGTCTGGCGATCCTGCCATGGCCCTCGGACCTTCGTCGGATAGGAACGGGCGATAGCCGTTCGACAAAGTGGCAGCTTCGCTGCCGGGTAACAGCGGGCGCCTCATGCGCTCCGCTGACAAACGCGCGGGACGTTCCCGCACGCGAACTTGTTAGCGGCGGATACCCAGCCGCTCGATCAATCCCTTGTAACGCCCGTCGTCGGTGCGCCGGAGATAATCGAGAATCTGGCGCCGCTGCGACACCAGCTTGAGCAAGCCGCGCCGCGAATGGTTGTCTTTAACGTGTGTCTTGAAATGATCGGTCAACTGATTGATCCGCTCCGAGAGCAGTGCAACCTGCACTTCGGGCGAACCGGTATCGCCGGATTTTAAGGCGTAGGTCTTGATCACTTCCGCTTTACGCGCGGTGGTTGTCGACATCGTCCTGAACCCTCTTTCTGCCGGCTCGGCCTGCGATGCCGGCTAAATTAAACACGCGTCGAGGAATGATCTCACCGCGTTCGACCTCGGCAATGGCCACAAGCTGGCCGCTTGAGGCGACCTGGACCACACCGCGGAAGATTGAGGCATCCCGTCCGCGCAACAATGCGGCTTGGCCCCTTCCGAGCCTTGCCGCGTCCGCCGGGCTCACGGCCAGCGCCGGGATGTCGTCCAGCGCGGTCTCGATCGGCAGAAGCGTATCGGCGAGGTTTCCCTCACCTGCGGCGGCTCTATGGCACAAAGCCTCGACCTGTTCCAGGGGTATCATGTCGGCTTCCGCAAACGGCCCGACCCGGTTCCGGCGCAGCGCCGAAACGTGGCCGAGGGCGCCTAGCATCCGGCCGAGGTCGCGGGCCAACGATCGCACGTAAGTGCCTTTGCCGCACTCGGCCGCCAGCACCGCATGGTCGGAATCTGGCATGTCCACGAGGTCCAACCGGTGGATGGTGACCGGCCTGGGCGCCAGTTCCACGGTCTCTCCACCCCGTGCTAAATCATAAGCTCGCTCACCATCTACCTTGATTGCTGAATAGCGCGGCGGCACCTGGTCGATGGTCCCGATGAACCGCGGCAGCAGGGTCCGAATGGCCGCGGCGTCCGGGCGGCTTTCGCTGGTCGCTACGACCCGGCCCTCGGCATCGTCGGTGTCGCGTTCCTCGCCCCAGCGCACGGTGAAAAGATAGGTCTTCCGGCTATCGACCGCGTAGGGCACCGTCTTGGTGGCTTCGCCGAGCGCGATCGGCAGGCAGCCCGAGGCGAGCGGGTCGAGCGTGCCGGCGTGGCCGGCGCGCTTCGCCGCGAACAGCCGCTTGATGACGGCGACCGCATGCGTCGACGTCATGCCGACGGGCTTGTCGAGCACGACCCAGCCGTGCACGTCGCGCTTGTTGGATTTTTTTTGCCTGTTCCGCTGCCCGGATTGCGGATCGCCGGTTTGGGCCAGCTGCGAATCGGGCAATTCGGCGAATTCCTGCGCGCTCATGATTTGTCTTTCTCGCCGTCTGATTCTTTTTCGCTCTTGAGGTCGCGCTGGACTACAGGTGTTCGCAAAAGCTTCTCGATACGTTCTGCTTCGCCGAATCGCTCGTCGACGCGGAATCGAATTTCAGGTGCGAATTTCAGGTTAACACGCCGCGCGATCTCGCCGCGCACATAGCGCTTGTTGCGTTCGAGCGCTTCGACGACTTTCTTCTCGTCGCGCCCGCCGAGCGGCATGACGTAGATCGTGGCGAGCCGCAGATCCGGCGACATGCGCACTTCGGGAACCGTGATCAGGTGCGCTTCGACGACCGGATCGTGGATGTCGCCGCGCGACAGCATTTCCGCGAGCTCGTGGCGAATCAATTCGCCGACGCGGAGCTGGCGCTGCGAACCGCCCGCGGATTGTTCGCGATGAGTGTGACGTGCCATTTTCTACTGCCGTCATGCGCGGGCGCCGCCCGCGCATCTCGATTCAATATGCTTTGCTTCTAACATCGGGATCGCCGGATCATCAGACACGAAGACGGCGCCTCGCGCCTGTTGTCCGGCAATGATGTGGAATTGCGAACGTGAGTCTGGAACTCACAGCGTCCGCTGTACGGTCTCCACGCGATAGCACTCGATAACGTCGCCGGCTCTCATGTCCTGATAATTCTCGAACGCCATGCCGCATTCCTGGCCGGCAACGACTTCACGCGCGTCGTCCTTGAAGCGTTTGAGTTGCGACAGCTTGCCTTGGTGCACGACGACGTTGTCGCGAATAAGCCGCACATTGGCGCCGCGCTCGACGGTGCCGTCGGTGACGCGGCAGCCGGCGATATTGCCGACCTTCGAGACCTTGAAAATCTCGAGGATCGTCGCATTGCCCAGCATGGTCTCGCGCAGCGTCGGCGGCAGCAGGCCCGACATCGCCTTCTTCACGTCGTCGACGAGATTGTAGATGATGTCGTAATAGCGGATCTCGATGCCGGCGGCCTCGGCGGCCGCGCGCGCTTCTTTATGCGCACGAACATTAAAGCCGATGACGGCCGCGCCCGAGGCTTCCGCCAGCGTGACGTCGGATTCGGTGATGCCGCCGGCGCCCGCGTAAATTATCCGCGCACCGACTTCATCGGTGCCGAGCTTTTCCAGCGCGCCGAGGATCGCTTCGATCGATCCTTGCACGTCGCCCTTGATCAGCAGCGGGAACTCTTTCTTGCCGGAGGTCTTGAGCTGACTCATCATCTGCTCAAGCGAGCCGCGCATGCCGGTTTGCCGCGCCGCCATTTTGTCGCGCTTCTGGCGCTCGCGATAGTCGGTGATCTCGCGCGCACGCGCTTCGGAATCGACGACAGCGAGCCGGTCGCCGGCTTCCGGCGTACCGTTGAAGCCCAATACTTCGACCGGCATCGACGGTCCGGCGGCGACCACGGAATGGCCGGTATCCGACATCAGCGCGCGGACGCGGCCCCATTCGGTGCCGGCCACGACGATGTCGCCCTGCTTGAGCGTGCCGCGCTGAACGAGGACGGTCGCGACCGGACCGCGGCCGCGGTCAAGCCGCGCCTCGATTACCGTGCCTTCGGCGGCGCGGTTCGGATTGGCCTTCAGCTCCAGCACTTCCGACTGCAGCGCGATGATATCGAGCAACTTGTCGAGATTGGTCTTCTGCTTGGCCGAGACTTCGAGCTCGAGCACATCGCCGCCGAGAGATTCGACCTGGATCTCATGCTGCAGCAATTCGGTGCGCACGCGCTCCGGCTTGGCGTCGGGTTTGTCGATTTTGTTGATAGCGACGATGATCGGAACCTTCGCCGCCTTGGCGTGCTGGATCGCCTCGACCGTCTGCGGCATGACGCCGTCATCGGCGGCAACAACGAGCACGACGATGTCGGTGATCTTGGCGCCGCGGGCGCGCATGGCGGTGAACGCGGCGTGGCCGGGCGTATCGATGAACGTGATCCGTCCGCCGGACGGCGAGGTCACCTGATAAGCGCCGATATGCTGCGTGATGCCGCCGGCTTCGCCGGCCGCGACCTCGGTCGAGCGGATGGCGTCAAGGAGCGACGTCTTGCCGTGATCGACATGGCCCATGATGGTGACGACGGGCGCGCGCGGCAGCAGGGTCGCCGTATCGTCCGGCGCGTCGAACATGCCTTCTTCGACGTCCGACTCGGCAACGCGGCGCACGGTATGGCCGAGCTCCTCGGCGATGAGTTGCGCGGTATCGGCGTCGATCGTGTCGGTGATCTTGGCCATATGGCCTTGCTGCATCAGGATGCGGATCACGTCGACGCCGCGCTCGGCCATGCGGTTGGCCAGTTCCTGAATGGTGATCGTTTCCGGGATCGTCACTTCGCGCGCGATCTTTTCCTTCGGCTCGTCGCGATGTCCCGTCATGCGCTGAACGCGACGGCGGAACGATGCGACGGAGCGCTCGCGCACTTCGTCGGCCGTCAACGCGGTCACGACGGTGAGACGTCCGCGGCGCTTTTCACCGCCAACGCCGGCGCGCGTCGGCTTGGGCGCAGGCGCCGGCCGTGCGACAGCGCCGCCGGGGCCACGGCGGGGAGTACGCGGGGCTTCGTCCTCGTCGGCCTCTTGCGCCGGGCGCGGCGCGCCGACCTTGAGCGGCGATGAGACATCCGCGCCGAAACGTTTCTTGGCGACCTCGTCGGCCTTGCGCTTGGTCTCTTCGTCGTGCTTGCGGCGGTCTTCTTCGTCGCGTTTGCGCGTTTCCGCGGCGACGCGCTCGACGCGATCCGACTCTTCGCGCGTTCTACGAACGCGCGCTTCTTCTTCGGCGCGCTCGCGCTCTTCGTGTTCGCGCAATTGCGCGCCGGCGAGCGCTTGCGCGCGCGCGCTGCGTTCGTCGTCGGTCAGGGTGCGCAGCACCACGCCGGATGCTTTCGGTGAAGCGGCAGGGGCGGCGCTTGAAGATGCCGCGGGCGCCGCACTGCGCGCGGGAGCCGCCGCCGGCGCGCCGGTGCGCTTGGGCGCGGTCGCGCTCCGCTCGGGGGCGGCAAGTTCCGGCTTGGCGTCGCCCGGGCCGATGCGGCGTTTGACCTTCTCGACGACGACCGCTTTGCTGCGACCGTGACTAAAGCTCTGGCGCACAACGCCTTGCTCGATGCCCGGACGCTTGAGCGTCAGCGTTTTGCTCGGGGCCACGCTCAGTTTCTCGCCGCTATTTTTGGTCGTCTCGGTCATTCGTATCCAATTCCGTACGCTTGTTCTTGGTCAGTGCGGCACGGCACTGCCGGTACGTGTGCCGGCATTTGTGCCTTTGCTTGTGCCTAAATCGCCGGTGCGAAATCGTTCCAAACGCTGCAATCGCGCCAAAAACGTGTCGCTCACGGGCCCGGCGAGCAAGGCTGCATGTATCACATTTGAGCGGCCAAGTGCCAAATCCAATTGCAGTCCCGTCAGGATTTGAATCACAGCGACCGGACCGCCTTTGGGGCTTCGATGCAGTGCAGCATCGAGCTTTTTCACGCCATCGCGCGCTGCTTCGGCGGCATGCAGCAGGGCCATTACATGGTCACGCGTTAGCGCATTCTCAACCTTGGCGAAACCCGAGACGACGGATCCTGCCTTGGCCGCGATGGCGAGCGCATCGAGCGCCGATTGCTCGAGAAGCCGCCCGGTGCGGTCGAGAAGGTCGGGCGGCAGCCGGACGTCGCGCTTGAACCCGCGCGCAAAAATTTTGCGCTTGATCGCTTCGCCAAGGACATCCTGTGTGGCCGTGACCCAGACGCCGCGGCCCGGCAGCTTGCGTTTGAGGTCAGGCACGGCCTCACCGTCGGGTCCGATCACGAACCGGATCAAATCCGAAACCGGACGCACCTCGCGCGTCGCGACGCAGAGGCGTTCAACCTCTTGCGCGCGCGGCCCGCTATCGAGCTCGATTTCATCGGCGGCGGTCATGCGTTGCGTCAGGCTCCCTTAGACTTCTGCCTCGGCGGGAGCCGTATCAGCGGCCGGCGGTGGCGCGAGATCGGCCTCGGTGACCCAGCCCGCTTTGAGGCGCGCCTGCATGATGAGAGCTTCGGCTTCTTCACGCGATATTTCGAAACCGTCGAGAATGCCGGCCTGCCGGACAGCCTCGCCGTCCTTGCGCTCGGTCCAGCCGGCCAGATCGTCGGTGGCGCAGCCGGCGAGATCTTCGACGGTCTTGATGTCGTTCTCACCGAAGCGGACCAGCATCGCCGAGGTCACGCCCTCGATGTCCCTGAGCGCGTCCTCGACGCCGAGCTCTTTGCGCTTGGCATCGAGCTCGCCCTCGATCTTGGCGAGATATTCGCGTGCGCGGTTCTGCAGCTCGCTCGCGGTATCGTCGTCGAAACCTTCGATGCCGGCGATCTCTTTGGGATCGACCATGGCGAGTTCTTCGACCGAACTAAAACCTTCCGAGGCAAGCAATTGTCCGATCACCTCGTCGACATTGAGCGTGTCGATGAACATGCGGGTGCGGTTTTCGAATTCTGCTTGGCGGCGCTCGGACTCCTCCTGCTCGGTCAGTATATCGATGTCCCAGCCGGTGAGTTGCGACGCGAGACGGACATTCTGGCCGCGCCGGCCGATCGCGAGCGAAAGCTGCTGATCGGGAACGACCACTTCGATGCGCTCACGCTCTTCGTCGAGCACCACTTTGGCGACTTCGGCCGGCGCCAAGGCGTTGACGACGAAGGTCGCGATATCTTGCGACCACGGAATGATATCGATCTTCTCGCCCTGCAATTCGTTGACCACGGCCTGCACGCGCGAGCCGCGCATGCCGACGCAGGCGCCGACCGGATCGACCGAAGAATCGCGTGAAACCACGGCGATTTTCGCACGCGAGCCCGGATCGCGCGCGACCGATTTGACCTCGACGATACCGTCATAGATTTCCGGCACTTCCTGCGCGAACAGCTTCGACATGAACTGCGGATGCGTGCGCGACAGGAAAATCTGCGGCCCGCGCTGCTCGCGCCGGACGTCGTAGATGTAAGCGCGAATGCGGTCGCCGTTGCGGAAAACCTCGCGCGGCAGCATTTCGTCGCGGCGCACGATCGCTTCGCCGCGGCCGAGATCGACCACCACGTTGCCGTATTCGACGCGCTTGACGATGCCGTTGACGATGTCGCCGATGCGATCCTTGTATTCGTCGTATTGCCGGTCGCGCTCGGCCTCGCGCACTTTCTGCACGATCACCTGCTTGGCCGATTGCGCGGCGATGCGGCCGTATTCGAGCGGCGGCAGCTTGTCGGCGATCGTGTCGCCGACCTGCGCCGCGGGATGGTGACGACGCGCTTCATCGATGGTGATCTGGGTCGCCGGGTTCTCGACGGCGTCGACCACCAGCATGTGGCGGGACAGATGCAGCTCACCGCTCTTCGGATCGATCTCCGCCCGAACCTCGGTCTCGCTGCCGTAGCGGGAACGCGCCGCTTTGGCGATCGCATCCTCCATGGCGCCGAGCACGATCTTGCGATCGATCGATTTTTCGCGGGCGACCGCCTCGGCGATCTGGAGCAGTTCGAGTTTGTTGGCGCTAACCGTCGCCATCAGGCAGTCTCCTTGCGTTGATTCTGTTTGCCTCGGCGCAGCGATTGCGCAACAAGCGAATCGGTGAGCACGAGTCTGGCTTCCGTCATGTCATTGATCGGCAACAATATGTCGACGCGATCATCCTCCGTCTTGCCGCACCGCATGCGCACGCAATCGCCATCGGTACCGGTCAACTCGCCGCGAAACCGGCGCTGGCCGTCGATCGGAGCTTGCATGTCGATATGCGCGATGTGGCCGGCATAGCGATCGAAATCGGAACGCCGCACCAGCGGCCGGTCGATGCCGGGCGACGAGAGTTCCAGCCGATAGGCGCTTTCGATCGGGTCGGCGACATCGAGCACCGGCGACAGCGCGCGAGAGGCGATTTCGCAGTCCCCGACGGTCATGCTGCCGTCCGGCCGTTCGGCCATGATTTGCACCGTACAGCCGGCAAAGGCGGATACACGCACGCGAACAAGCCGATAACCGAGCGACGCAAGAATCGGCTCAACGACGGTCGCGACGCGTGCCGCTCGCCCCGGCTCGATAATGAGCCGCGGCTCGTCGGCAAAGCTTGCAAGCTCAACGTTCGTCGTCCTGTCGTCCATGCTTCTCGCGGACCATCTCTTCGCGAAACGTGCAGTGCAAAGCGCCGCCGGACCTCGCGTAACAGGCGCCTCAAGTAACAACCTGCCTCAGGTAATAAAAAAAGAGCGGGTCCCCGGGGGGAACCCACTCTCAAAACCGTTCGGTTATGAGGTGTCCAAGATGGACAGCGCAAATATAGCGGTTTGTCGGCCGTTTGCAAGGGTGCCGGGGGGGGTTAATTCCGAGGCTGCCGCTGCCGTTAGGTTGCAACATTTCTTTCAGGATTGGTGAATTAATCTTGTCCTCAAGGGCGGAATTGAAATTCGCGGATTTGCGGGATGCGCCATTGTCACGTTTCCGGCCACGTTTCCGGCCACGTTTCCGGCCACGCTCCCGGCACTGCGATTTTACAAAATACCGGCGACGAAAAGAGTGGTGAATTGACGATGAGTGCCGCCGCCTCGCTCATCCCCGAACTTGAAGACGTCATTGCGCACGGCTCGCGTCAGAAGCGCGCCGAAATGCTGCAGCGGATTACCGCTCTCTTTGTTCATGGCGCGAACCGCTATAGCGACGAGCAAGTCGATCTATTCGACAACGTCTTCGGCCTTCTCATCGCGGAAATCGAAACCAAGGCGCGCGCTGCGCTTTCCGGTCAACTTGCGCCGCTTGAAAACGCGCCGGCCAATGTCTTGCGGCTACTGGCGCACGACGACGACATCGCCGTCGCCGGCCCCGTGCTCAAACTGGCGAAGCGTCTGAACGAAGCCGACCTCGTTGATTTGGCCGAAACCAAGAGTCAGGCGCATCTGCAGGCGATCTCAGGGCGGCGCGCGCTCGGCGAGGTGGTGACCGACGTCCTGGTCCGCCGCGGCGATCGCGAAGTCGCCCGTCAGGTCGCCGAAAACCACGGGGCGCGCATTTCCGAGATGGGCTTCGTCCGTCTGGTCCAGCGCACCGAAAGCGACGGCGCGCTGGCCGAGAAGGTCGGGCTGCGGCCCGATATTCCGCCAAAAATGTTTCGTGAACTGCTGACCAAAGCGACAGCAATCGTGCACCAAAGACTGCTCGCCTCGGCAAGCCCGGAATTGCGGGCGAAAATCCGCCGCGTCCTGGATGAAGTTTCGGGTAAGGTCGGCGCGCGGATCGGCCCCCGCGACTATCGGGCGGCGCAGCGCGCCGTGCTCGCGCTGATGCAAGCCGGCCGCATGAACGAGACGGTGCTGGCCGCATTCGCCGGCGAACGCAAATACGAAGAAACGGTGGTGGCGCTTGCGGCTCTGTCCAAAGTGCCGATCAAGATCGCCGACCGGTTTATGGCCGGCGAGCGGCCTGATCCCGTGCTGATTCTGTGCAAAGCCGCGGGCATGAGCTGGCCGACGGTGAAGTCGATCATCGTGTCGCGCTCGGACGGCAATGGAACCGCGGTCCAGGGCCTTCATGCGGCCTTGGGTAATTATGAGCGGCTCTCGGCGTCAACGGCGCAGCGCGTGGTGCGCTTCTGGCAGGTCAAACAGAACGCCTAGTTTTTTCGTTGGAGCATGATCTTTTCGGAAAACCGGCTTCCACCCTCGGATCAAGTCCGAGGGCAGGCTTTTTCCGGATCATGCTCTAACGTCAGGTTTTCCGGAAAATCAGAAAGCACGACGCGCGTTCTTCCCGGGCGGCTTTGGCGTGGTAACGCGTTCGCGTGAAACCGGGCCAGGCTAGGCGCCAATCGTCGGCGCATTGCGCGGTCCATTCGAAATCCGGCGATCTGATGAGGCGTTGCAGCGTCCACGCGGCATAATCGGCAATGTCGGTGGCGAAGCGGAATTCGCCGCCCGGCCGCAGGATACGGGCGAGCCGCGCCACCATTTCGTCCTGGACAAACCGGCGTTTCCAATGCCGCCGTTTCGGCCACGGGTCGGGATGGATCAAATCTATCCGCGCCAATGATTTCTCAGGAAGCCATGCGATGAGGCTCACGGCGTCGTCGAAATGCAGGCGCACATTGCGGAGATCTTTGCTCTCGATCGCGGCGAGCGCCTTGGCCATGCCGTTGACGAAGGGCTCGACGCCGATAAAGCCGGTGCGCGGCAGGCTTTCCGCCTGCGCGATCATCGACTCGCCGCCGCCAAATCCGATTTCGAGCACAATGTCGGTGACGGGATCCGGAAACAGCGTTTTCAGTTCAGCCGGGGCGGGCTGCGTCAGATCGACGGCAAGACGCGGCAATAACGTATCGATCAGCCGCGCTTGATTTGGGCGCAGCTTGTGGCCCTTGCGCCGCCCGAAGAAGGCGCGGGATTGATTGAGTTCCGGCTTGTCGGTTTGCGAATTCATGCGCCGTCATAGCTGCCTTTATGGCAGCCGTAATGGCCGTGACTGTCGCGGCCATCCACGTCCTGTGTTTACAATTATATCAAAGACGCGAATGGCCGGCACGAGCTTGCGCCTGTGCCGGCCATTGCGAGAGTGTTGTAACCAGTATTAGCGCAACGCGCTCTTGATCGCAGCGGCAAGGTCGGTCTTCTCCCAGGAGAAGCCGCCGTCCTTGTCCGGCGCGCGGCCGAAATGGCCGTAAGCGGCGGTGCGCCGGTAGATCGGACGGTTGAGCTTGAGCGTGCGCCGGATATTGGTCGGCGTCAGGCGGAACAGTTCGGGCAGAAGCTTTTCGAGCTTCTTTTCCTCGACCTTGCCGGTGCCGTGCGTATCGACCAAGACCGACATCGGATCGGCGACGCCGATCGCATAGGCGACCTGAATGGTGCAGCGCTCGGCGACGCCGGCGGCTACCACGTTCTTAGCCAGATAGCGCGCGGCATAAGCGGCCGAGCGGTCCACCTTGGTCGGATCCTTGCCGGAGAACGCGCCGCCGCCATGCGGGGCATAGCCGCCGTAAGTATCGACGATGATCTTGCGTCCGGTCAGGCCGCAATCGCCATCGGGGCCGCCGACAACGAAGTTGCCCGTGGGGTTGACGAGAAAATCCGACGGACGCTTCGGCATCCAGCCTTTCGGCAGCGCCGATTCCACGGAGTCGGCGATCATGTCCCTGACCATGCCGGGCGTGTATTTCTTGCTGTTGCGCGTTTTCTCGTTGTGCTGCGTCGAGACGACGACCTTGGTACAGCCGACCGGCTTGCCGTTGACGTATTGAACGGTGACCTGGCTCTTGGCGTCCGGCTGCAGATCGAACAATTGGCCGGAGCGGCGCCTGTCGGAGAGAACTTTCAGTATCTTGTGCGCGAAATAGATCGGCGCCGGCATGAACGAGTTCTTCTCATAGACCTCGCTCTCGGTGCAGGCGAAACCGAACATCATGCCCTGGTCGCCCGCGCCTTCTTCTTCGCCGCTCTTTTTCTTCTTGGCGTCGACGCCCATCGCGATATCGGGCGACTGGCCGTGCAGCAGCACCTCGACGTCGGCGCCGTGAAAGGAGAAGCCGTCCTGGTCGTAGCCGATGTCCTTGACGACGTCGCGCGCGATCTGCGTGATCAGCTCGCGGTCGACCACCGCCTTGTTGCCGATCTTGCGGAACAATTGGCCGCGGCCTTCGCCTGCGACCACGATCTTGTTCGTCGTGCACAAGGTCTCGCAGCCGAGCCGGGTATTCACGAGGCTGTCGTCGGCGATGCCGAGCTTGATGTCCTTCTCGATGAACGCGTCGAGGATGGCGTCAGAAATTTGATCGCAAACTTTGTCGGGATGGCCTTCCGACACGGACTCGCTCGTGAACAGATAATTGGCGTGCGCCACAGCGAAACACTCCCCTCATAACGGGTCCTGAAGTCATTGGCTTCAAAGCCGACCCCGCGCGGCCATAGCCGTGCCGATTGGCGCCGTTGTTGCAGCGTAATTTTGCGCGGTCAAGATGGGGGCAGAAAGTGGGCGAATGCCCGCGCCGCGCCGTGCAAAACGGTACAGTTTCTCAGCGTTTTTCGCGGCTTGCGATTTGTTCGACGAGATCGACAATGCGCCGGCGCAATTTTGAATCGTCAATGCGCATAAACGCCTTGGTCAGCGCCAGGCCATCCGAGGTCGCGAGAAAATCGGACACGTAGGCAGGCGAGGGCGCCTCGCTCATGCCGTCGGTCTTCATGGCCGTCTGCGCCATGGGCGCGCCTTCGAAGAAGAAAGAAACCGAAACTTGTAGGATTTGCGAAATCTGTTGCAGCCGGCTCGCGCCAATCCGATTGGTGCCCTTCTCGTATTTCTGGACCTGCTGGAACGTCAGACCCAACGCGTCCCCGAGTTTCTCTTGACTCATCCCAAGCATCATCCGGCGCATACGCACGCGGCTTCCGACATGCTTGTCGGTCGGGTTCGGCGCCTTCTTGGCCAACATTTTTACTAGCTCCTGTGTCTCGAACTAAGGCTCTACGGCTATAGATACCAAATCTGTCCCAGATGAAACCACTTTGCCGTTTGATGCAAATCGTCCCAGGGGGCAGTATTTAGAAATGTTATAATCTGTTTTAATTATGCCGCCCCGGGCCCATAACCCTAGCGCCCCCCAGCCGGCGCCCAATATCGTATACCAGTTTACCATTATGCGTTTTACGCTGATCGGTTGATCTTCGCCGATGCTTAGATTTTCATCATGTCCGCCTGCAGACGGCGGCGGACGACGGCGATGAGCGCGATTACGATCAGGATGGCGGCCGGCGCATCGCCGATCCGCGTGTAGAGGGGCGCGCTAATAGGCCGCGGCAATGGCGCATCGAGAACGCCCTCAACGCCCAGCGGTAAGGAATTGATGACGCGTCCCAGCGGATCGATCACCGCTGAAATTCCGGTATTGGCGGCACGCGCGATCGGCAGGCCTTCTTCAATCGCGGTCAGGCGGGTTTGCTGGAAATGCTGATACGGTCCGGTCGAGATGCCGAACCAGCCGTCATTGGTCACATTGACGATCCAGCCGGGCCGCCCACCGGACGCCGCGATCTCGCTGGGAAAGATGACCTCGTAACAGATAAGCGGCAGCGCATTCGGCGCGCCAGGTATCGCGATGACGCGATGACGATCGCCCGATAGAAAGCCGCCGCGCTCCTCGGTAATTGTCTGCAAGCCTATTGCTTCGAGGATTTTCTCGAACGGCAAATATTCGCCGAACGGTACGAGGTGCACTTTGTCGTAGATCGCGGGAATCGTACCGTCGTGATCAATCACATAGATCGAATTGTAGGTGCCGGAATCCTTCGGATGATCCGGATCGGCGAGCCGCACCGCCCCCGTAATCAGTACGGTCTTTGACGGCAGCAGATTTGTGATTTGCGCCAGCGCGTCGGCTTCGCGCGTCAGATAAAACGGAAAGGATGATTCCGGCCAGATCAGATGCGTCACGTCGCGAAGGCCCTGCGGTTGCGGACCCGAGGCGCGGCTCGACAGATCGATGTAGCGGTTCATCACCTCTTGCTTGGCCGAGTAGTTGAAGCGAACGTCCTGCTGCAAGTTCGGCTGCATAATGCGCAAATGCACGCCGTCCACGAGCTGCGTCGGCTGGCGCACAAGGCGCATGGCGCCGTATCCGCCGAGCGCCGTGAGAAGCGCGACACCGAGCGCCAAGGGCATCCAGTTCCGGCGCGTTTCCGCACGATCGTCGGTGAGCGTCGCCGGCGTCGAGAAGACCAGGATCGTGATGAAGGTGAGGCCCCAGATGCCGACGACGGACGCGATTTGCGCCAACTGCAGCGGGGAGGTCAGCGCATAGCCAAAGGTGTTCCAGGGAAAGCCCGTGAACAAATGGCCGCGCAGCCATTCCGTCATCGTCAGCGACGCGGCCAAAGCGAGAATGCGCAACGCGCCACGCGTCCACAGCATACGTGCCAGCGCCACGCCGACAGCGGTGTAGATGCCGCATACCGCCGGCAGCCCGACCACCGCGAACGGCATCAGCCAACCAAAAGTCGGCGCGTCGACCAGGAAGGCGAACCCCATCCAATAAAGACCGGCGACGAAATAGCCGAAGCCGAACCACCATCCTGTCGCCGCGGCGGCGGCCACGCCGCCCCAGCGGCCGACGGCTGCGCCGTCGATCAGCCAGACCAGCGCCGGGAACGTCAGAAACAAGATCGGCCACGCGTTGAAGGGGGCCATTGCCAGGGCCGACAACGCGCCGGCGACAAATGCAATCGCCCAGCGCCGCCAACCCCACGCCAGCACGATCGAATTAATCAGATGCTTCAGCTTCACGGCGTGCGCGGCGTGTTCGGATGCGGCCGATTGGGCTCGTCGCGCGGCGTTGCCGGGCGTGCCGCCTGGCCGCGCGGCAGCGCCGGCAAGTCGCGTCCGGCGCCGGGACGGCGATCCTTGCGCAGATAGATTCGCACGCGTTTGACGCGGCGTGGATCGGCGTCGAGCACTTCCGCTTCGAACGGTTCCGGACCGGGCACCAATTCGCCGCGCACCGGGACGTGACCGGCCTTGGTGACGAGATAACCGCCGATCGTGTCGACTTCTTCCGCGACCTCGCCGACGTCGTACTGTTCACCGATGGCCGCGCGGACGTCTTCGAGGCTGGCGCGGCCGGTCGCAACGAAAGAGCCGTCAGCCTGCGGGATCACCGTCTGGCCCTCTTCCTCGTCGTGCTCGTCGGCGATATCGCCGACAATGAGCTCGACCAGATCCTCGATGGAAACGAGACCGTCGGTGCCGCCATATTCGTCGATAACGAGCGCGAGGTGAATGCGCGTCGCCTGCATTTTGGCCAGAAGGTCGAGCGCCGGCATCGACGGCGGCGCGTACAAAGTTTCGCGAATGATTTTTGCCGCCACCAAAGGCATCGCGAGGTCGATATTGGCGAGGTTGAAATCGGCCTGTTCCGGCGGCGCTTCCGGCTGCTCGCGAGCGCTGCCGTGCTGTAGCGTTGCGCGCGCCGCCATGAACGCGAGCAAGTCGCGGATGTGAACCATGCCGCTCGGATCGTCGAGCGTATCGTTGTAGACCACGAGGCGTGAATGCGCCGCGCCCTCAAACACTTTGACGAGCTCGCCGAGCGCGATGTCTTGTTGCACGGCGACGATATCGGCGCGCGGCACCATGACGCCTTCGATCCGCGTTTCGCGCAGGCCGAGGATATTCTTGAGCATGGTGGCTTCTTCGGGCGAGAAGCCCGATTGCGGCTGCTCGGCGGTCAGCACCAGTTCGAGATCCGCCCGCGTCGACGCCGCCTTCCAGCCGAACAGAATGCGCATGACGCGCGTCAGCCAACCCTCCGACGGCTCGGTTCTTTCCGGTATCAGCATCGGCAGAGCGCGGTTCTCGCTCTCGCTCGGATCGGTACGGATTGGTGATTGCGCCGTCATGTGGTTTTCAAAATGTGGATTTCAGAAGCCGCGACAAATTTCAGGATTTTTGTGAACGCAGTTTTTGCGAGCTCTTGGCATGCAAGCTCTTGGCATGCAAGCTCTTGGAATGCGAACTTTTGGGAGAAGTCTCTTTGGCGACAGGTCCGCGTCCATAAGGATCCGGGATCTTGAGCTCCCGCAGGATTTCACGTTCGGCCCGTTCCATCTCGAGCGCATCCTCATCGCGCTCGTGATCGTAGCCGAGGAGATGCAGAAAACCGTGCACGGCAAGATGGGCAACATGATGGACAAACGGCTTGTGCTCGCCGCGGGCTTCACGTTCGATGGTCTCGAAGGCCAGCACGATATCGCCGAGATGCGGTTTCGGACTTCCGTTATTCGCTGGAAACGACAATACGTTCGTGGCCTTATCGATCCCCCGCCAATCCCGGTTTAGCAGGCGAATCGCCGAATCATCAGTCAGGACGATAGCAAGCTCCGCCCCGCTTGTTGACCGGGTCGCTGCCGCCGCCCGCGTGACGGCACGCCGCACGATCGATTTGACCCCCTCGGTGTCTTTCCAGCGTTTGGAATCGACCATGACGTCGATTTTCAGCGCGGACCGTGCCGCCCGCGTCATTCCCGCCGCTCGCGCTTCTTCGCCGCCTCTTTGTCATAGGCTTCGACAATGCGCATGACGAGCTCATGGCGAACGACGTCGGCGGCGGTAAAGTTCGCATAGCCGATTCCTTCGACACCACTCAATAGCCGCACTGCGTCGGCGAGCCCGGAGGTTTGGCCCGACGGCAAATCCACTTGGCTCGGGTCGCCCGTCACGATCATCCGGCTGTTCTCGCCGAGACGGGTGAGCAGCATCTTCATCTGCATCGCGGTGGTGTTTTGCGCCTCGTCGAGAATGACGGCCGCGTTCGACAAGGTGCGACCGCGCATGAAGGCGAGCGGCGCGATCTCGATTTCGGTGGATTGCAAGGCGCGCTCGACGATGCGCGCATCCATCATGTCGTAGAGCGCGTCGTAGATCGGCCGCAGATAGGGATCGACTTTCTCGCGCATATCGCCGGGCAGGAAGCCGAGCCGCTCGCCGGCTTCCACCGCCGGCCGCGACAGCACGATGCGGTCGACTTCCTTCCGCTCGAAGAGCTGCACCGCATGCGCAACCGCGAGCCAGGTCTTGCCCGTACCGGCAGGGCCGGTCGAGAACACCAGTGCATGGCGCTTGAGCGCGCGGATATAGGCGTCTTGCGCCGGGGTGCGGGCGCGCACGCGGCGTTTGCGCAGATTGATCTCTTCAAAATTCTCCCGCGCGGCGGCGGGATCGAAATCGAACAGCGAACCTTGCGACAGCGCCAGGCGAATAGTGCCGTCGACGTCGCCTTGTGAAAGTTCGTCGCCGGTTTTGAGCCGCTCATAAAGGCTCTCGAGCACGCGGCGCGCCTGGTCGCAGGCTTCGCGCGATCCTTCGATCGTGACTTGATTGCCGCGTGAATTGGCGACGATGCCGAGCCGGCGTTCGATCAGCGCGAGGTTCTGGCCGTATTGCCCGAACAGAGAGGAGGCGAGACGGTTGTCGTCGAAAGTCAGAACAATCTGAGCGGTGTTATCCGGCGCGATGAAGATCGATTCTTCCGTTTCGGGTGTTCGCAATTCAGGCTCCTGCGCGAAGACGAACGGGCTCTCGTTCGGGCTTTTGCGGGGTTTGTGGTGCGGGCTGTGACGAGGAATTTTGCATGAGCTTGCCGAACAGGCTGTAGCCGGCGATTTCGGTGATTGTGACGGCGGCAATCTCGCCGATGAGAGATGGCGGCGCTTCGACCGGCACCGGCTGCAAATAAGGCGAGCGCCCGACGATCTGGCCGGTGTGACGTCCGGGTTTTTCGAACAGCACCTCGAAAGTGCGGCCGACCCAGCTACGGTTGAACGCGTCTTGCTGACGGTCGATGGCGTCTTGCAGGCGCTGCAAGCGCTCCCACTTCGCCTCTTCCGGCACCTGATCGTCCATTCCAGCGCCGGGAGTGCCGGGCCGCGGCGAATATTTGAAAGAAAACGCGCCGGAAAACCCGACTTCGTCGACTAAGCTGAGCGTATCGGCGAAATCGCTCTCGGTCTCGCCGGGAAAGCCGACAATAAAGTCGGACGTCATCGCGAGATCGGGCCGTGCGTCGCGCAGACGGCGCACGATATCGAGATAATCCGCGCGGGTGTGGCGGCGGTTCATAGCTGCGAGAATCCGGTTGGAGCCGGATTGCACTGGAAGATGCAGTTGCGGCATGAGCTGCGGCAAATCACGATGCGCCGTTATTAGATCGTCGTTCATGTCATGCGGATGACTGGTCGTGTAACGAAGGCGGCCGATCCCATTGATCTGCCCGGCGCGCGCGAGCAGGCGCGGCAGCGTCCAGGCGCGCCCATCCGGTCCGTTGCCGTGATAGGCGTTGACGTTCTGGCCGATCAGCGTGATCTCGCGGACACCGGCCGCCGCCAGATGCTCGATTTCGGCGAGGATTTTATGTACCGGCCGCGAGACTTCCGCGCCGCGCGTATAGGGCACGACGCAGAAGGTACAGAACTTGTCGCAACCTTCTTGCACGGTGACAAAGGCTGAAACGCCGCGCGCGCGGATTGCCGCCGTACTCGGCGCCGCGAGGTGATCGAATTTGTCGTCGGCCGGAAAATCGGTGTCGACGGCTTTGCCGCCGCGTTCGGCGCGCGCCAGCAGTTGCGGGAGCCGGTGATAATTTTGCGGTCCGAAGACCAGATCGACCACTGGCGCGCGGCGGATGATCTCTTCGCCTTCGGCCTGCGCGACACAGCCGGCGACGGCCACGACAACATTGCGGCCTTGGGCGGCGGCCTCGTCTTTCATCACGCGCACGCGGCCGAGCTCTGAATAGACCTTCTCGGCGGCCTTCTCGCGGATGTGGCAGGTATTGAGGATGACGAGATCGGCGTCTTCTGCGGCGGCCGTCTCGACATAGCCTTCCGGCGCCAAAGTGTCCGCCATACGACGCGAGTCGTAGACGTTCATCTGGCAACCGAAGGATTTGACGTACAGTTTGCGAGATTCGTTCATGCCGGTGGTTCGAGCCCAAGTTATTGCTTTAGCTCGTGAATTCCGCTCCAGCGTATAAGCTCCGCTCCTGGCGGAGGCAGGCGGCCTTGCCGCCTCATTGTCTTACCGGGATTCCCGCCAAAAAGGAATGCCGGCCCGCTCACTGCGCTTTGTGCTCAGTCCAACGGCTGGACATTGGCTTCCTTGATCACACCCGACCATTTGGCGACTTCCGACTTGATATAGGCATCGAACTCTTCCGGGCTACTGCTGCGCGTGACCATGCCGAGGTCCAAGTAACGCTTCTTGGTGTCTTCGCTGGCGAGAGCCTTTAGCGCCACGGCGTTGAGCTTGGCGCGGATATCGTGCGGCGTGCCGGCAGGCGCGACGATGCCGAACCAGGTTTCGGCATCGAACCCCGGCAGCGCCGTCTCGGCCACCGTCGGAATATCCGGCGCCGAAGGCGAGCGCTGCGCGCTTGTCACTGCGAGCGCGCGTAGCGTGCCGGCTTTGATGTTGCCCATCACGGCCGAGAGATTGGCGAACATCAGCGGAATTTGTCCGGCGAGAAGATCGTTGATCGCCGGCGCTTCGCCGCGATAGGCGACGTGCACCATTTTGATGCCGGCGATGGATTGGAACAGTTCGGCGGTCATGTGCGGGGTCGTTCCGACGCCGCCGGTGCCGAAATTGATCTTGCCGGGACTGGCCTTGGCCATGGCAATGACGTCGGCGACCGAATGCGCGGCGAAGGCCGGATTGACGATGAGCACAAGCGGTGAGGCGCCGGTGAGCGTGACGCCGGAAAAATCCTTGACCGGATCGACGGTGACTTTGTGATAAAGCGCGGGCGCGACCGCGCAGGTGGTCTGGCTGCCCATCATCAGCGTGTAGCCGTCGGGATCCGATTTCGCCAGATCTTGCGCCGCGATCAGGCCGCTGGCGCCGGTCCGGTTCTCGATCACAATGTTGACGCCGAGAATCTCCGACATCTTCCGTGCGATGACTCTGGCGGCGACATCGGTGCCGCCGCCGGCGGCAAAGCCCACCAGCATTTTCATCGGCCGGCTTGGATAGGCGGCATTCTGCGCGCTAACAATGCCGGTGAATAAGACGAGCGCGAGCGTCAACGCGACGCGCAATATTGCCGCCATAGCAATCTCCTCCCGTATGGCCCGATTTTTCGGGTCCGCCGCCATTCTAGCGACATTTATGCGGCCGCGTCAGGCGAGATCGCGTCGCAGGACCAGCGCCGTCGCGCCGCCGTCGTAATAGCCCTGGCGCTTGCCGACCTCGCGAAAACCGGCGCGCCGATAAAGCTGTGTTGCAGGCGCGTTCCGCTCGCTTACTTCGAGAAACACGGCGCGCGTTCCAAGTCCGGCCAGCCTGCGCAAATGCAGGTCGAGCAATGGCCGCGCCAGCTTCCGGCCACGCCAGGCGGGCGCAATCGCGACCGACAGGATTTCCGCTTCATGGGCGGCGAGCCGCGATAGGATAAAGCCGATCAATTTGCGGCCGCTCATTGCGCGATGCGCGATGACATTCTTTTCGATCAGCAGGCGACAGATCTCATCCTCGCCCCAGCCGCGCCGGAACGAGGCGCCGTGGATCGCGGCGATTGCCGCGGCATCGCTGGGCCGTGCATCGGCATAAGCGGGCGCGCCGCGCGACAACAGGCGTGCGAGAAAGCCGATCATCGCCGCGGCAGGGAGGCGGCGTTTTGCGGCTGTGCGTCGGGGGCACGCAGATATTGCGGCTTCGGCGGCGCTTGCGCTTCAGCCACCGCGGCGCCGATTTGCGCGACCCAGCCGATATCGGGCGCCTCGCGGGCGTCGACGATGATGGGCGCAGGTGCGGTTTTGGCGAGGCCGCCCGCCACGGCTTTTGCCGCCGATCCGACAATGCGGGCAGGAGCTTCCGCTGCCGCGCGCACCGCCTCGTTCAAGGGCGCGACCCGCGGCGCAATCAGCGTGCGGCCGCCCGTGCCAAAAACCTGCAAATAAACGTGCTCGTGCCGCGCGTCGATCGCGGCCACCACCGGAATTTGGTCGTCGGCGGCGAGATAAGGCGCGGCATAGGCCGACAGCGTCGTCACCCCGACGACCGGGATATTGGTGGCGACGCCAAGGCCGCGCGCCGCGGAAATGCCGACCCGCAAACCGGTAAAGCTGCCCGGCCCCGTCGTCACCACGACGCGTTCAAGATCGGCAAACGCCAGGCCCGATTTTTTCATGACGCGCGCCAACAGCGGCATCAGCGCTTCGGCATGGCCGCGCACCATCGGAAGGCTTTCGATGGCGATGATTCCGCCATTCGCCGTGTCGAGCACGGCGGCGGAACAAGCCGCCAATGCCGTATCGATGGCGAGGACGCGCATGGCGAGTCAGACCCCGTCGCGGTCTCGGCGCAACGCGCCGAACTACATCGGCCGGACTTCGGTAACGTCGGGGACGAAGTGGCGCAGCAAATTCTGGATGCCATGCTGCAGCGTCGCCGTTGAGGACGGGCAGCCCGCGCACGAGCCCTTCATATTGAGATAGACGACGCCATCCTTGAAACCGCGGAAAGTGATATCGCCGCCGTCATTCGCGACCGCCGGGCGCACCCGCGTTTCGATCAGCTCTTTGATCGTGGCGACGGTCTCGGCGTCGTCGGCGTCAAAGAACTCTTCGCCGTCGCCGCTCTCGGTCGTGCCGGCGGTTAGGAGCGGCGCGCCGGACATGAAATGTTCCATGATGGCGCCGAGGATCATCGGCTTGAGCTGTTGCCACTCGCCGGCGCTCTTGGTCACGGTGATGAAATCGGACCCAAAGAACACGCCGCTGACGCCGAGAATGCCGAACAGCCGCTCCGCCAGCGGCGACTGCGCCGCCTGGCCGGCTTCGCGAATATCCAGCGTGCCGTTGTCGAGCACCGCCCGTCCGGGCAGGAATTTGAGGGTCGCCGGGTTCGGCGTCGCTTCGGTCTGGATGAACATGGCAGCCTCCGGCGCTTCAAGAGCGCGAAATCAGTCTAGTACGTGGCGAATTGCGGTGGAAGTTCAAGGGCCGGATTGCGGCTAAGCCCGCACGAGACCGACAATATCCTTGACCGCATTCATGGTTTGCCGGGCGATTTTTTGTGCCCGTCCGGCGCCATCGGCGAGTATAGCATCGATCGCCGCGGGGTCGTGCATGAGCCGTTTCATCTCGGCGCCGATCGGCCCGAGCGAGGCGACCGAAAGATCGACCAGGGCCGATTTGAAGGTCGAGAATTGCGCATTGCCGAATTCCTTGAGCACGCCGGCGCGCGTGGTGCCGGCGAGCGCCGCGTAAATGCCGACGAGATTGTCGGCTTCGGGGCGGGTCTCAAGACCCTTCTCTTCGCTCGGCAGCGGTTCGGGATCGGTCTTCGCCTTGCGGATTTTTTGCGCGATGGCGTCGGCATCGTCGGTGAGATTGATGCGCGAATAATCCGACGGATCCGACTTCGACATTTTCTTCGAACCGTCGCGCAGCGACATGACGCGCGTCGCTTCGCCGGTGATCAGCGGCTCGGGCAGCGGGAAGAATGTCTCGCCGAAGCCCTTCTGTTGAATCGACTGGCCAAAATCATTGTTGAATTTCTGCGCAATGTCGCGCGACAGTTCGAGATGCTGTTTCTGGTCCTCGCCTACCGGCACATGCGTCGCGCGATAGACCAGAATGTCGGCCGCCATCAGCGCCGGATAAGCATAAAGGCCGACCGACGCATTCTCGCGATCCTTGCCGGCCTTTTCCTTGAACTGCGTCATGCGATTGAGCCAGCCGAGCCGGGCCACGCAATTGCAGACCCAGGCCAGCTCGGCGTGCTCGGCAACCTGGCTCTGGTTGAACACGATGTTTTTTTTCGGATCGATGCCGCTGGCGATGAACGCCGCGGTCACTTCGCGGATCGCTTTGGGCAGCTCAGTGGGATCCTGCCACACCGTGATGGCGTGCAGATCGACCACGCAATAGATGCAGTCGTAGCGGTCCTGCAGCTCAACAAAGCGCTTGACGGCGCCGAGATAATTGCCGAGGTGCAGATTGCCGGTCGGTTGCACGCCGGAAAACACCAGTTCCTTGAATGCCATGCAGGGTCTCCCGCCGCGCGCGCGTCAAATGCCACGGCCATAGCTTGTCCTGCAAGAGCTTGACTTGTCCTGCAAGAGCTTGCCCTGCAAGACCCCGCCGTTATAGTGCGCGCCGTCCCGCAGAGTATTTCCCATGAAATCAGCCCGTTATGACGTTCTCGGCATCGGCAATGCGATTGTCGACGTGATCGCCCGCGCCGAGGAGGACTTTCTGCTCAAGCAAAATATGACCAAAGGCGCGATGGCGCTGATCGACGAGCCGCGCGCCGAGGCGATCTATGACGCCATGGGGCCCGCGGTGGAGACTTCAGGCGGGTCGGCGGCGAACACGATCGTCGGGCTCGCGGCGCTCGGCGCGCGCGCGGCCTTTGTCGGCAAGGTCAAAGACGACGTGCTCGGCCGCGCCTTCAGCCACGATATCCGCGCCGCCGGTGTTGCGTTCGCCACCGCGCCGGCTTCAACCGGCCCTTCGACCGGGCGCTGCTACATCATGGTGACGCCCGACGGTGAGCGCACCATGAATACGTTTTTAGGCGCGGCGCAGGATCTGCATCCGGCCGATATCGATGCCGATATGATCGCGGCCAGCGCCGTGACTTATCTCGAAGGCTATTTGTGGGATCCGAAGAACGCCAAGGACGCGTTCCTCAAGGCGGCGAAAATCGCGCATGAGGCCGACCGCAAAGTGGCGCTGTCGCTGTCGGACGCGTTCTGCGTCGATCGCTGGCGCGACGAGTTCTTGCAGCTCATGCGTTCGCACACCGTCGATCTCATCTTCGCCAACGAAGCGGAGCTGCGCAGCCTCTATCAAACATCGGATTTCAACGCCGCCGTCACGGCGTTGCGCAAGGACATCGGGATCGCGGTGATCACGCGCAGCGAAAAAGGTTGTCTGGTCATCAGCCCCGACGGCGAAGAGGCGGTGCCGGCGTTCCCGGTCAAGCGTGTCGTCGACACGACAGGGGCGGGCGACCTGTTTGCGGCCGGATTCCTGTCGGGTCTGGCGCGTGGCGCCGATGACCGCATCTGCGGTCGGCTCGGCGCGCTCGCCGCGGGCGAAGTGATCCAGCATATCGGCGCGCGCCCGGAAGCCTCGCTCAAGGACCTTGCCCGCGAAAACGGCCTGTTGGACTAAGGGTTTGCCGCGCTCTTCGTGGCATGCGGGAGCTCCCCGGATATCTCCGGTAACCAATTGCTAACCGAACGTGGTTAACGACTGGTCACCCGTAATCCCGGAGATCCGTATATGGCCGAGAGCCCGGACCACGCCGACGGCGAAAAGGTCGACCCGATCAAGGCAAGCACGAACGATTCTGCCGGCAGCGAGAAGCCGGCGGAAGCTGGCGGGAGCGCGCCTGGCGACAGCAATCTCGACAAGAATCTGCCGATGGTCTTATCGCCAAAGCTTGGCGCCGGCGAAGACGAAACGGTTGAGGAAACCGCCGAGAAACCGGCGGAAGAGACCGCTGCTGCTACCGCTGCGCCGGCAAACTCCTCGCGCTTTCTGCTGCTTGCGGCGACGGTCGCCTTCATTGCCGCGTTCAGCGCTTTCATCGGATCGGTATCGGGCTCGGGCTTCGCGCATTTTTATTTCCCGGCCGCCTCTGGCAGCCCCAGCGTGCAAGCCGCCGCCGACACTACGGCGCTCCAGCAAATGAAGGGCGAGCTTGCCGCGCTCAAAACCGAAGTCGATTCCACGATGCGCGGCACCAACGGCCAATACAGCAAGATCGCGGATCGTCTTGATCGTCTCGATCAGCATTTTGCTTCGGCCGACACCACCGGCTCGATCGCGTCGAGCACGGCGCCGGAACAGCCGAAAATCAACGATAGGATTTTGCAGGACTGGATCGTGCAGGGCGTGCAGAACGGCCGCGCTTTGGTCGAGAGCCGTTACGGCGGCGTCTTCGATGTCGGCGCCGGCAGTGTCCTTCCCGGCGTCGGCCGCATCGACTCGATCAAGCGGCAGGACGGCCAGTGGCTCGTGCTCACCGCGCGCGGCACGATCACGTCGGGACGCTGAGGCAGTCTCCGCGCCGGCCGTCCCCCGCGCGGGCCGCCGGTCCCAGTCCCATCAAAGCAATTTGGTTCTCACGCCTATTGCCGGGCCGGCCTCGCTCAGAGTTCGATCTAGCGTGCATAGGGTGGCCCCATGATCCGCGCAGATGGCGAGATGCAATGCGTCGCCAGCGCGCAATCCAAGTCCGGGCTGATCGGCGAACCGGGCGGCTGTTAGAAATTGCAAAGACGACGTTGGCAGCGGCCTAAAGGTGTCGGCGACTAGGGCGGCGAATTGAGCCAACGCCGCGGCGCGGTTGGTCGCAGTGATTTGTCGGCTACGCAATTTGATCGAGAGTACGGAAGAGAACTCCGTCACAACCCAATCGCTGATCGCGAGGTCGTTCGGGTCTTGCTTATCGATCCATTCTTGGACCCGACCGGTGTCCGCCTCCTTCGTCAAGGTGGCAACGAGCAGCGACGTATCCAAATATAACGTCAAAAGCGCTCTCGATTCCGCATTTTCCGAATGAATTCGCGCGCGCCTTGCTTCTGCATGGGCATGGAATCCGTTAGAGCGCGTAACGATGCGAGGTCGATTCGCTTGCGGGGAGTGCTGACCGAGGTGATTTGCGCCACCGGCTTGCCTCGGCGAGTGATACGCACGGTTTCGCCGGCCGAAGCGCGTTCCACGAGTTCGCTCAAATGCGCCTTCGCATCAGCAAGATTGACCGTTTTCATGCACGCAGCCTTCGGCGTAAGTGACCATGGCGTAAGTGACCATGGCGTAAGTGACCATCTAGTTGGTCACTTTAGCATGAATTAGCCGGAACAAAAAGGCGGCGCAATCCTCGGTTACACATCCACGCTCGCCGTGAGCGCGTGCGCCTCGATGAACACCCGGCGCGGCTCGACTTTGTCGCCCATCAGCTCGTCGAAGATCGTATTGGCCTCGTCGATCTCCTTGACGTTCACTTGCAGCATCGTGCGCGCATTGGTGTCGAGCGTGGTTTCCCAGAGCTGGCTCGGGTTCATCTCGCCGAGGCCCTTATAGCGCTGCAGCGACACGCCCTTGCGGCCGGCGTCGGTCACCGCCTCGAACAGGCCGACCGGCCCGTGGATGGGGGTGTCCTCGTCCTTCCGCCGCAGCATTGCCGGCGGCGTCGGCCGCGGGAAGACTTTCTGCAGCGCCGGCGCAAACTCGTCGAGCCGGCGCGCGTCGGCGGAGCCCAAGAGCGCCTGGTCGATCACGGCGACCTCTTTGACGCCGCGCACGGTGCGCTCGAACTGGAAGCCCGCGCCTTCGGTGAATTGACCTTGCCAGCCGCGTTCGGTTTCCTCCGACAGCGCGTCAAGCCGCTTGGCGATATAGGGCACCGCGGCAACGGCTTTCTGCGGGTCGCCGAAAATCTCGCGATTGAGCACGCTCAAGATCGCCGCCTGTTCGACGACTTGGCGATTGTACCTGCTGTGCAGCCCGCGCAGCAGATTGCGGATCGCGCGGGCGTCCTCGACCAGCTTGCGCAAATCGTTGCCGGCGAGCGTCTCGCCCGACGACAAGCGCAACACGGCCTCTTCGATGCCGGTATCGATCAGATAATCCTCGAGCGCGCGCTCGTCCTTGAGATATTGCTCGGATTTTCCGCGCGCGATTTTGTAGAGCGGCGGCTGGGCGATGTAGAGATGGCCGCCATCGATGATCTCGCGCATCTGCCGGTAAAAGAAGGTCAACAGCAGCGTGCGGATATGGGCGCCGTCGACGTCGGCGTCCGTCATGATGATGATCTTGTGGTAGCGCAGCTTGTCGATCGCGAACTCGTCGGTGCCGATGCCGGTGCCGAGCGCGGTGATCAGCGTGCCGATCTGTTCGGACGACAGCATCTTGTCCATGCGCGCACGTTCGACATTGAGGATCTTGCCGCGCAGCGGCAGGACAGCTTGGAATTCGCGGTTGCGGCCCTGCTTGGCGCTACCGCCGGCCGAGTCGCCCTCGACGATGAACAGCTCCGACTTCGCCGGATCCCGCTCCTGGCAATCGGCGAGCTTTCCCGGCAGCGACGTCACGCCGAGCGCGCTCTTGCGCGTCATTTCACGCGCTTTGCGCGCCGCCTCGCGCGCGGCCGCGGCCTGGATCACCTTGCCGACGACGATCTTTGCTTCGCCCGGATGCTCTTCCAGCCAGGCCTTGAGCATGTCGTTGACGATGCCTTCCACCGCCGGCCGCACTTCGGACGAGACGAGCTTGTCCTTGGTCTGCGAGGAGAATTTTGGATCCGCGACCTTGATCGAAAGCACGGCGGTCAGGCCTTCGCGGCAGTCGTCGCCGGTGAGCGCAACTTTTTCCTTGCGCGCGCCGCCGCTCGATTCCGCATAGCCCGTGATCTGACGCGTCAGCGCGCCACGAAAGCCGGCCAGATGCGTGCCGCCGTCGCGCTGCGGAATATTGTTGGTAAAGCACAAGACGCTCTCGTGATAGCCGTCGTTCCACCACAACGCGCATTCGATCGCGACGCCGTCGCGGTCGGCTTTCATCACGACTGGCTGCGGAACGAGCGGCGTCTTGTTGCGATCGAGATATTTGACGAACGCCTCGACGCCGCCTTCGTAAATCAGCTCCTCGCGGTGCTCGACGGCGTGGCGCATGTCGGAGAGGACGATCTTGACGCCGGAATTGAGGAAGGCGAGCTCGCGCAGCCGGTGTTCCAGCGTGGCGAAATCGAACTCCGTCATGGTGAAGGTCTGCTTCGACGGCAAGAACGACACTTCGGTGCCGCGCTTGTCATGCGCCGCGGCAACCACGGCGAGCGGCGCCACCGCGTCGCCATCGCGAAATTCCATGGCGTTTTCCTGGCCGTCGCGCCAGATCGTGAGCTTCAACCAAGTCGACAGCGCATTGACCACCGAGACGCCGACGCCGTGCAGGCCGCCTGAAACCTTGTAGGAGTTCTGGTCGAATTTTCCGCCGGCATGGAGCTGGGTCATGATGACCTCGGCCGCCGACACGCCTTCGCCTTTGTGGATGTCGGTCGGAATGCCGCGGCCGTCGTCGCGCACGGTGCAGGAACCGTCGGGATTGAGCGTGACCGTGACTTCCTTGGCAAAGCCCGCGAGCGCCTCGTCGATCGCGTTATCGACGACTTCGTAGACCATGTGATGCAGGCCCGAGCCGTCGTCGGTGTCGCCGATATACATGCCCGGCCGCTTGCGCACGGCATCGAGCCCCTTGAGCACCTTGATCGATTCCGCATCGTAATCGGAGGACGCTTCAGGGGTCGGTTTGCGGACAGGTTCAGCCATGCGGGGAACTCGCGAATCGCTTGCAAAAAACGCTTGTGAGACGATGAATCTTGTACACGAAAACGCCGCCGCGTACAGGTCAAAGTGGTTACAGGTAAGATATTGTCAGATCGCTGTTTTTCAAGGTTTTGGCCGCTGCCGAATCGAGCCCTGATTCAGCCCGGAAACAGCCTCATCCGATAACAATCTCAAAGCGCCAAATTATCGCTGCGCCCGGCGCCCGTGCGGTCAAAATCCGGTGCGCCGCGAATGTTGCTCGGCCGGAGGTTTCAGCAGATGCCGGTCGCCCGGTTGATAATCGTCAATCGGGTGCTGGAAGCAGCCTAAGGCGGCCGTCCAAAGTTCCATGCGATCGATATCGCCACGCAAGCGCTCAAGCGCCTCGATCAGATTGCGAATGATCACATCTTCTGCGGGGTCCTGCATTGTCGCCTCTGTCGTGTCGTCTCTATCCCCGTATTGGACGTTTCCATCGCCTTTTGGGTTAAGAGGCTTCACGCACTCTTGTTCCCGATGGCCTGCCATCCGGTATCGCCGAATCTTTTGAGCGATTTTGAACAATTTGCGCGGCGGCTAAAATCAGCGGGTTCCTGATTTCGGGTGCAGGTGGCCGGATTTCACTTCGACGACTGCTGCATCAGGTTCGATCTCGACAAACAGCGCCGGATCGGCACCCGTCATCCACACCTGAGCGCCAAGTTGCCGAAGCTCCCCGTGCAGCGCGCCGCGCCGCGCCGGATCGAGATGCGCGACGACTTCATCAAGCAGCAAAATCGGCGCATGCCCGGTCATGTCCAAGATCAATCGTGCATGCGCCAGCACAAGCCCGATGAGCAGCGCTTTCTGTTCGCCGGTCGAGGCGTCCGCCGCCGCGACACCTTTCGGGGCATAGATGACCTTGAGATCGGTCAGATGCGGACCGTCGAGCGTGCGCCCTGCCGCGGCGTCGCGGGCGCGATTGTCGCGCAGCACTAAGCGGTAGCGTTCCTCGATTTCGCTCGCGGGATGCGCCGGGAAGAGTTGTTCCATCCAGCCGTCGAGCGCGATTTCGGCTGCGGGGAAGGCGGAGTCTTTTCGGCTCGCCAGCACGGCTTCGAGGCGGTGGACGGTTTCGGCGCGCAGGCTCGCGACAGCGACGGCGAGTTCGGCGGTTTCATGTTCGACGGCGTCGAGCCAATGCGTGTCGGGCCGCGGCTCCTCCAAGAGCCGGTTGCGCGAGCGCAGCGACCGGTCGAGCGCATTGACGCGGCTGCCATGCTCGGCATCGACCGCGAGCACCAGGCGGTCGAGGAAGCGCCGGCGCTCGGACGGGGCGCCGGCAAACAAACCGTCCATCGCCGGCACCAGCCAGAGCAAGCGCAAATGATCGGCGAATGCCGAAGCCGAGGCGACCGGCTCGCGATCGATCCGGTATTTGCGCTGAACGGTGCCCTCGTCCAGCGGCCGCTCGATCCCAGTCCCGAGCGTTGCGAGCCCAAGCGCTCCCTCGATCGCGGCGGAGACCGCCCAAGAGCCGTCGCCCTCGCTGAATGCGACCTCGTCGAGCGTGGCGCGGCGCAGCCCGCGTCCGGGCGCCAGGAAGGAAATCGCCTCGATCAGATTGGTCTTGCCGGCGCCATTGGCGCCAATAAGCACGACGGTCGGCGCGTCGGTTTCAAGCGAGGCCGCGTGGTAGCTGCGGAAGTTGGTGAGCCGGATCTGGCGAAGGCGAGCGGGAGCCATGAGGATCGTATGTAGTCGCCACGGCCGGGCATAGCCATCGCAAGACGGCGACGCTGCGCTCGCCTACACCCGCATCGGCATCAGCACATAGAGCGCGCCGCGCGGATCCTTGTCCTGGATCAAGGTCGGCGAGCCGGGATCGGCAAGCTTGAGCACCGCCGCTTCGCTCTCGATCTGTGCCGCGATGTCGAGGAGATAACGCGAGTTGAAGCCGATATCGATCGGATCGGCTTCGTAGGTGACCTCGAGCTCTTCATTGGCGCTGCCGGAGTCGGGATTGGTGACCGACAACAGCAGCCGTCCGCCGGTGATCGACAATTTGACGGCGCGGCCGCGCTCGCTCGACACCGTCGAAACGCGATCGACCGCTTCCTCGAATTCCTTTTTGTCGACGACCAATTCCTTGTCGTTATTCGCCGGAATGACGCGGCCATAATCCGGGAAGGTGCCGTCGATCAGTTTTGACGTCAAAATCGTCTGGCCGATCGTGAAGCGGATTTTTCCGGGCGACAGCTCGATCAAGACTTCGGCCTCGCCGTCTTCCATGAGGCGCTGCACTTCGCTGACTGTCTTGCGCGGCACGATGATGCCCGGCATGCCGTCGGCGCCCTTCGGCAAGTCCAATTCCATTTGCGCCAGCCGATGGCCGTCGGTCGCGACTGCGCGCAGCGTCTGCGCTTTGCCGGAGCCCGCGGCGTGCAGATAGATGCCGTTGAGATAGTAGCGGGTCTCTTCGGTCGAAATGGCGAACTGGGTCTTGTCGATCAGCCGCTTGAGGTCGGCGGCCTTCAGCGTGAATTTGTGCGTCATCTCGCCGGGCGCGAGATCGGGGAAGTCGCTTTCCGGCAGCGTCTGCAGCGTGAAGCGCGAGCGGCCGGCGCGGATCGCCAAAGCCGCGCGGTCGCCGGACGATTCAAGAATGATCTGCGCGCCCTCGGGTAGCTTGCGCACGATGTCGAAGAACATATGCGCCGGCACTGTCGTCGATCCGCCGGGGCCGACTTCGGCCGCGATCGCATCGGTCACTTCGACATCGAGATCGGTAGCCTTCAGCGACAGTTTCGATTTATCGGCGTGCAACAGCACATTGGCCAGGATCGGAATGGTATTGCGGCGTTCCACGACGCGGTGGACATGGCCCAGCGACTTCAACAATTCGGAACGCTCTACCGTGACCTTCATCGCTCAATCCGTTGAACAGCGGGCCAGAACCCTGGCGGACGACAAACGTGGCGTGGTACGGCGGTTTCGGCAAGGCCGGGTTGCAAGTGCTCCGGCCTTTTTGCCGCTTTTCCCTGTCTTTTCACAGGCTTTTGGGGAACCGCCATCAGCAATGAGGGTGGGCCATAGCCGTCTGAAATGAGCATCCGTTGTCTTGTATCAATCCAAGTCCCAGCAGTCCGGTCTCGCGGATCAGTCTTGGAGCTGCCGTTTCAGCCCCTCGATCTCCTCGGCGAACGCGGTGTCGTTGCCGGCGAGATTTTCGATCTTGCGCACCGCGTGCAAAACAGTGGTGTGATCCCGGCCGCCGAAGCGGCGGCCGATTTCAGGTAGGGAACGGAGCGTCAAAACCTTCGCCAGATACATCGCTACCTGCCGCGGGCGCACGACGTTTGCCGTGCGCCGCGATGATAAAAGGTCAGCGCGGCTGACATTGTATTGGCGCGCCACGACCCGCTGGATGTCTTCGATCCGCACCCGTTTCGGCTCGGCGGGCCGGATCAGGTCGCGCATTTCGCGCTCGGCCATTTCCAGCGTGACCGGCTGACCGGTGAGCTTGCTGTGGGCGAGGAGCCGATTGACGGCGCCTTCGAGGTCGCGGCCGTTATGGGTCACGGACTTGGCGACATAGACCAGGACCTGCGGCGGCACTTCGAAGCCGGGATGGTGTGCGCGGGCCGCGCAGACGCGGCTCTTGAGAATTTCGAGCCGCAATTCTTCGCCGAGCGATCCGATTTCCACGACGAGCCCGCCGGCGAGCCGAGACCGGACCCGGTCATCGAGGCTTTCGAGGTCGGCCGGCGGCCGGTCGCTCGCGATCACGACCTGGCGCCCGGCATCGATCAGCGAATTCAACGTGTGGCAAAACTCGGCCTGCGTCGAGCGGCCTTGCAGGAACTGCAAGTCGTCGATCACCAGCACGTCGATGGCGCGGACCGCCTCCTTGAAGGCCAAAGTGCTCTGCGTGCGCAGCGCCGAGACGAAGCCGTACATGAAGCGCTCGGCCGTCAGATAGAGCATCTTGCGGTCGCCGGCACCGTTACCGGCCCAGGTGATCGCCTGCAGCAGGTGCGTTTTGCCGAGCCCAACGGCGGCGTGGATGTAGAGCGGGTTGAACATCAGGGCCTCGCCGCGCTTGCTGGTCGCAACCTGCTTGGCGGCCGCGTGCGCAAGCGTGTTCGAGCGCCCGACGATGAAGCTGTCGAAGGTGAGGCGCGGATCGAGCGGTGAGCCGCCCAGCGCCTCGTGCACCGTCATGAACGGCACGCTGGCGCGCATCTCGCCGCCATTGGCAAAGCCGTCGCGACCGTTATGCAACGGCTGCGTCGCCTCAGGCATTTTGGGCTTGGCGACGATGGGCCGGATCGTTGCCGAGCGAACGCTCAGTTCCAGGCGGGTGACTTCGGATTCTTCCGCCTGCCAGCGGGTCAGCACCTTCTCGCTATAATGCGACTGAATCCAGTTGCGCAGGAAGCGCGTCGGGACGGAAAGGCGCACCACGCCCTTGTCCACGGCATCGAGCTCCATCCGCCCGAACCAGCTCGTGAACACGTCCTCGCCGAGTTCGGAACGCAACTGGTCTTTCACTCGCCGCCAGCGCTCCTGATCCATGCTTGCCATTTTGGTTTCGTCTTTCCCGAAGTAAAATGTTATCCGAGCCGCCGCCACCGAGCGTAAAGCCTGCCATGCCCGGCACTGCCGAGACGCAACTCGTTCCGTAACGTGTGGTTCAGTTCAGTCGGGGCTCGCGCTTCGCCAACAGCGCGCGGCCACCGCGTCAGGGAGGATGCGGCTTCAGCCGCTGGCTGTGGCTCTCGCCCAAAAGGACCTGCTCAAAATACTCTTGCGCGGAAACGTCTCGCGCAGAGCCACGCCCACAGCCGGTATTGGATTGCAGTTTGTCATTATGCCCCACCTCCATCGCTCCCAGATTCGATGGTCGTCCGTGAATTTGTCGCGCAACGCGGCTGCGAGACCTCTTTACCTGTATGTTCGAGTAAGCTGACAGCCGGCACCGGCTGCTTGCAGGCGATCGAAATTCAGCGCGACGACGAAGTCAGTACGGCAACCCGAAGACACAGCTCTCCCGCACCCATTCTTGATGAGTTTCCACCTAGACACTTTTTGAAGACCTTCGAAGTGAAGGGAAGGAAACCCTATCACGCGGAACGCAGCCTGCAACCGTAAAAAATTTGCTAAAAAAGCCGCGCCAACACTGGACTTTCAGATGCGTGTCGGAAGCCGCAGATCTGCCCTGCGCTCAAAGCATTGAGTCAATTTAGCGATTCACAAAAATGTTATGGGACTGTTATGCACAAAACGTCTCGGTCCCAGGACCCGGAGCAAATAACAATCGGCAAACCGGATTCCAAGTGACTCCAAGTCCAATTGGGAACGTGTGCAATAACCCATTCATCGCAAATAAGTTATTTTGATCATTTTCTTCGGGTAGCCGTCCGCGGGCAAAATCGAGCAAATAAATCGCAATCGAACACGCGCGCGGGCTACCGCGCAAAAATCTGCGTGACGACCGGCATGGCCGTCATTGCACACCGCAATGACAACTCCGCAACAGTTTGATGGCAATTCACTATTTTGCCGCGAGCGGCACATTTTGCCCAGAGCGGCACCGCCCAAGGCCGGATCGAATGACGCCCTGGCGATGATTATTTCGCGAGCTTGGCGATCCGGTGCGCGAGCCGGGACACTTTCCGGCGCGCGGCGTTGCGGTGCAAGATGTTTTTTTGCGCCGCACGAATGATAGCAGGCTCGGCCTCGGCCATGGCGGCGGCGGCGCGCGAGCGGTCGCCGGCGGTGATGGCCTCTTCGACCTTACGCACCGCGGTACGCACGCGTGACCGCCGCGCCTTGTTGATGGCGGTGCGGCGTATGGCCTGACGGGCGGCCTTCTTGGCGGACTTTGTATTAGCCATAGGTGAACACAGTCGATCGTGAATGAGAGCGGCGCTTATAGGGGTGTCAGGCCCTATCGTCAACGCCAGGCGCTATTTTGGTTCAGGACCGGTCCAGTCCGACGTTAGGTAGGTGCGAATACCTGGCATCGGCTTAGGCGACGCGCTTAGCGCGAACCGCCTCGTATCCGGACACCACCGCCGCCCGGTCGGCAGCCGGAAACGCCGAAAGCGGCGGCTCGACCTGCGCCCATTGCGGCTCGCCGTGAATGTGCCCGAGCAGCATCTTGATACCGGGGACCAAGGGTTTGCCGTTGAACAAATTGCGGATCGTCACTGCTTCCGCCAGCGCCGCCGCATCGCCAGTACGAAAGGCGCGCCCGCAGAGGTCGGCATTGAGATTGGCGGTCGCCGAGATACAGCCGGCGAATACGCCAGCGCGCGCCTCGGCCAGTGCCGCTTCGGTCGACGGGAATACCTTGAAGCGCGGCAGGATACCTGCAGCCTCGCGCGCATAGGCCATGTCGCCGGATGAATCTTTCAAGCCGACGATGCGTTCGCCGAACGTATCGAGCAGCCGCCGGATCAGCGCGACATGCCAGGGCAGGCCGGACTGCGCCGGGAAGTGATAGAGGTAGATCGGGATCGGCTTCGCCGCCGTCGCCGTCGCCGTGAGGATCGCATCGATATAAGCGACCAGCCCATCGTCATGCACGCCTTTGTAATAGAACGGCGGCAACACCAGCGCGCCGACAAAGCCGAGCTCGGCGGCATGCTTGGTCAGCGCGATTGCGTCGGCGGGCGCGGCGGCGCCGGTCCCGACCATCATGCGGTCGAGCGGCAATCCGCTGGTCGCGTAAGCACTCATCACGCGCTTGCGCTGGTCGAGCGAGAACGAGGTCGCTTCGCCCGTGGTGCCGAGCACGTTGAGTCCGTCGCAACCGGTCTCAAGCAGAAAGCGGGCCAGCGCCGTCGAGCGGGCGCAATCCGGCTCGCCTTTGGCGTCGACGGCCGTTGCGATGGCGGCGATCACGCCGTGAAGTGTTTTGGTCTCGCTCATTTCAGGCTTAGTACTCATGAGAATTCTTACCTCTACGGGCCGCGGATTGGGATAGCTTGCGCCGCCAATCCGCGATCCAGTAAAGCATGAAGGGCCCATGTTCAATCAAGGGCGTTCAATCAAGCTCCAAAGGGGCAAGGCTGAGAACTGAGCTGGGACCTGAAATGTCGCAAAGCTTCGATGTCATCATTGTCGGCGCCGGCGCTGCGGGTTGTGTGCTGGCCAACAGGTTGTCGGCACGTTCAAGCTCAAGCGTCTTGCTGCTCGAAGCCGGCCGCGATGTCGTGCCGGGCGCCGAGCCCGCCGACGTGCTCGATTCCTATCCGCGCTCTTATTACAATGACGCCTATTTCTGGCCTGGCCTCAAAGTGCACTGGCGGCGCAAGGACAATTCCCCGCTGGTTGGATTTTCCCAAGGCCGGCTCGTCGGCGGCGGCTCGAACGTCATGGGCATGGTCGCCTATCGCGGCACGCCCGACGACTACGCCGAGTGGCAGGCGCACGGCGCCACCGGCTGGGGCTGGGACGATGTGCTGCCTTACTACAGGAAGCTCGAAAGCGATTGGGATTTCGACGGCGCCTTGCACGGCAAGGACGGGCCGGTGCCGATCCGCCGGACGAAAGTGGACGACTGGCCGCAATTATCGAAGGCCGTCGGCGTGTTTGCCGAAGAACGCCAGATCCCTTTCGTCGCCGACATGAATGCGGATTTCCGCGACGGCTACGGCCCGGTGCCGATGAGCAATTGGCCGGAGAAGCGCGCCTCGGCGCAGACCTGTTATCTCGACGCCAGTGCGCGCGCGCGGAAAAATCTCAGCGTTCTGACCGAGGCGACGGTCACCGGCCTCATTTTCGAGGGGCGGCGCGCCACCGGCGTCACCGTCATGATCGGCGGCGAAAAGAAAGAATTTTTCGGCCGCGACATCATTGTCGCGCTCGGCGGCATCCATTCACCCGCGTTTCTGATGCGGGCCGGGATCGGCCCGGCCGCAGCGCTGCGCGAATTCGGCATCGAGGTGAAGGCCGACCGTCCGGGTGTCGGCCAAAATCTCTCCAACCACGCCATCATCTTTATCGGCCTGTTGCAGAAGCCGGGAGCGCAGCAATCCGGCAAGATCCGGCCGCATCCGATGTCGGCGTTCCGCTATTCGTCCGGCCTGCCGGGAACCCCGCCCCAAGACATCTATATTAATGTGCAGTGCAAAACGTCCTGGAGCCCGCTCGGGCATCAGGTCGCCAATATTGCTCCGTCGTTGCTCAAGCCCATGGCGCGCGGCCGCGTGTCGCTGGTTTCGGCCGATCCGGCGGCCTACCCGCTTGTCGAGTTCAATTTCACCGGGCACGAGCTCGATCTGCGGCGCTTCATGCTGGGCTTCCGCCGCTGCGCCGAGATTCTCGGGCACCAGGCGGTACGCGCCGTGACGCGTCTGACCTTCCCGGTAAAATTCAATGACCGGTTGCGGCGGCTCAACCGCATCACGACGGGGAACAAGCTCAAGAGCGCGGCGATCGCGCGCCTGATCGAAGCCGTGCCGCCGCTTGCCGAGCCGATCTTCGCGACGCTTGCCGACCGCCGCGTCGATCTCACCGCTTTGGTCGAGGACGACGCCGCGCTTGCCGCTCACATTCAGGACAACGTCGCCGGCACATTCCACCCGGTCGGCACCTGCCGGATGGGGGCCGCGAACGACCGCGATGCCGTGACCGATCCCGCAGGGCGCGTGCACGGCATCGCGGCGCTGCGCATCATCGACGCGTCGATCATGCCGACGATCCCGCGCGGCAACACCAATATTCCGACCATCATGGTCGCGGAGAAACTCGCTGATGCGATGCTAGCTAGTCAGGCACACTGACGAAGATCTTGCCGTCGCGCACAGCGACCGGCACCGGCGTCAGCCGCACCGACGAGTCGCCGGGATGGCACCCGGTCGCGAGATCGAACTCATAGCCGTGCCAGGGGCAGACGATGTGGCGCTGCTTGCCGAAGCGCAGCCCGGCGCTCTTCTTGTCCGGCGTGATGATTTCCTCGACCTGATGAAAAATCTTGCCCTGACACACCGGGCCGCCGGCATGCGGGCAGACATTCTCGTAGGCCAGCACTTTGCTGCCGGTACGGAAAATGCCGACCTCGAGGCTTTCCAAGGCGAAAACCCGATAATCCCCATCGGCAATATCGGTCAGTTTACCGATTGCGATTTCATCCATCGCCATCTTTCTTTTCTCCCTCATTTCGCGTTGCGCATGATCTTATCCGAAAACCGGCATCCACTTTTCGGGATCATGCTCTATTCAATTCCCGGCGGGCGATGAAACCAGATCGCCACGTCGAACATGTTGAGGTCGGCCGCGCGGATCAGTCCGCAAGCCGTCACCACCGTTTCGGTTGCCGTCACGGTGCCGCGCGGGAACGGCTCGACGTCGTGACCGCGCCGCTCGACCTTGGCCGCATAGACTTTCACCGCGGCGGTCAGCACCTGTTGCAAGGTCCTGTCCGAAATGGCGTCGGGCTCGCCGCGTTGGAGTGCGTCGCGCGCGGCGGCGCAAAAGTCCGCGTCTTTCGTTGCTGGTTTCTTCGCGCGGCTCGGCGTGACCTTCCGGCCTGGCTTGGTCGCGCGTTTCGTAGCTTTGCGGGCTTTCGACATGATGGCCGTCAGCTCAAGCCGTCACCGGCACGCGCTGAGCCTGGGCTTTCTTGGTGTTGGGCTTGATCAGTTTGTGTTTCGGCACTTCGAGGTTGAACAGACGCGCCGCGTTCATTCCCAAAATGTTGCGCTTGGCCCGTTCATCGAGGAACGGCAGCGTGGTGATCGAGGAGGGCAGGTCGAAGTCCCAATGCGGCCAGTCCGAGGCGAACAGAAGCTGCGTCTCGGCCTTGATGGCGTCGAAGGTCGCTTCGGTGAGCTTCATGTTCGAGCGTTCGAGCGGCTGGCTCGTAAAATACATGTCGGCGATGTATTCGCTCGGCCGCCGTTTCAGGAGCGGCGCTTCGGACGACCGCATCATGTATTCGGAATCGAGCCGCTGCATCAGGAACGGCACCCAGGCAAGCCCGCTCTCGATCCACAGCACTTTGAGCTTCGGGAAACGTTCCGGCAGGCCGTTGATGATCCAGTTCGTCATGTGAATGAGGTTGTAATAGACGAACGAGATCGCGTGCATGGAGATGAAGCGGTTGCACTGCTGCATCGATTGGTCGCCCCAGTGGAATCCGGAATGGAACGCGAGCGGTTTTCCGGTCGCCTGGATGGCGGCATAAAGCGGCATGTAGCTGTCGTGGTTGACGGCGCGGAAGCGGGTCGAGGTGACCGAGAAGCCGATGACGCCCGGCGTATTGGCATAGGTCTCGACCGCCTTCACGCAGGCCTCGGGATGATTGAACGGCAGGTACAGCATTGCTTTGATGCGCGAGTCCTGCGGCAGGATTTCCTCGGTCAGCCATTTGTTGAAGGCGTTGCCGATCACGACTTCCATTTCGATCTGCGGATGCATGCCGAGTACCAGCATCGGCGTCGGGAACACCACCATGTAGTCGATGCCCATCGAGTCCATGGCGCGCTGGACCAGCGTCACCTGGGCATGGGTGCGGCCGCCGGGGACGGCTTCTCCGAGCCGCGCTTGATGCGGGATGCGGCCGAACACATCCTGGTAGAGCATGCCCGGCGTGGCGTTGAGCAGTCCTGGCGCGTTGCCGCGCTCCTTGAAGGCGCGCGCCATCTGTTTGTAGACGTCGCTCTCCATGCGATCGACGACTTCGGACCAGAACGCCGTCTCGGTGACGTGGGCGTCAACGTCGACGATGAAATAGTCGTGCTGTTTGGCATCCTTCGCGGCGTGGGCGAGGATGTCGCGGGTATCGGTGAGGTTGTTGATCTTCGGCAGTTCGCTGACGCGCTGCGGCTTTTTGCCGTTCTTAGGTGCGTGCCTGTTGCCGTTTGTTCCATTTTTTTCTTGGCGCGGCGTTTTCTTCAACATCGGCTTCCTCCGCTGATAGAGGGGGCGCGTTCGCGCCTTGTTATTGCGGGAAGCCTAGCAGGAATTAAGCGAGAAAAACACGCGCCATTCCGGCATTTGACCCTTCGTGGAAGCCGATGTTAGCGTTCCTCACCTATTTCTGCGGTTCGAAGCGGCAGCAGCGAGCCTAACGCCATTATGAAACTTCCGCCCTTCGACTACATTTGCCCGACCAGCATTGCCGAGGCTGTCGCTCTCCTCGCCGCGCATGACGGCGAGGCCAAGCTGTTGGCTGGCGGCCAGAGCCTTGTGCCGATGCTGGCGTTCCGGGTTGCGGCACCGGCGCTGCTTGTCGATCTGCGCAGGCTTTCGGAGCTGCGGCAGATCAAAGTCAGGGAGAAGGGGGTCACGCTCGGCGCCATGGCGCGCTGGAGCGACATCCTCAAGGATACGCGCCTGCACGAAGCGCATCCGCTCCTGGTGGCGGCCATCGAGCACGTCGCGCATTATCAAATCCGCAATCGCGGCACCGCCGGCGGCAGCCTTGCCCACGCCGATCCGGCGGCGGAGATGTCTGGAATTGCCGTCACCTGCGACGCGAAAATCGCGGTCATCGGCAAAGCCGGCGAGCGTGTCATCGCGGCCAAGGATTTTTTCCAGGGCCCGCTGATGACCGCGCTCAAGGCTGACGAGATCATCACCGAGATACGGTTTCCGGCATGGCCGAAAGGGCGGCGGTTCGGCTTTTCGGAATTCGTCCGCCGCCGTGGCGACTTCGCGCTTGCGGCGGCGGCATTGTTCTACGACGAGGATGGCGAGGGCAAAGCGCGCAATGCCCATGTCGGCGTGATCGGGGTCGCCGACGCTCCGCTGCGGCTTACGGCCGTCGAGAATGTCCTCAACGGCCACAAAATCGACGATGCGGCAATCGCGAAGGCCGAAGCCGCCGCGTCCGCTGCTGTCGAGCCGTCCGACGACATCCACGCCACCGGCGCGTACCGCAAGACCCTGATCGGCGTCATGGTCGAACGCGCGCTGCACAGCGCCGCTGCGTAACTTGAACCACGGCGGCTTTCCGCGCGACGAGGCCTGGATCGTCCGGTGCGCCTTCCTGGGTGACGGGACCGTGCCGAAGTTCTGCGCCGCCTTACCGAAGCCCAATTGACCGGCCGAGCGGCAACTAGCCGTAGGTCGGCACGAACAGGTTCTCGACAGGAATGCTCTCCGGGATCAGGCCCTGCTCGGCCATATAGGTCACCAGCGCCTCAAGCGTCGGCCGGTTCGGCTCGACGCCGTAGGGCCAGCAATCGCCGCCGAACAGTTTGTCGATCTCGGCGACGTCGTCCGGCAGCCACGGCAGCATGTAGCGCAGCGTGCCGGAGAAGCGCATTTTCTCCCAGGCTTGGTCCTTCGCCGCATCGAAGGCATTGTAGAGGCTCGTCGCCACAAACGGATTGCGCTCGTAGACGTCGTTGCGGATGACGATCAGGTGCATGATCGGGAAAATTTTGGTGCGGCGGAAGTAGTCCTGCTCGCGCGCCCGGTAGTCGGGGAACAGCCGCACCACGTCCGGATGACGGCCGAGCGCCTTCGGCAGGGTTGAGCCGATAATGGCCTGGATCTCGCCCGTTTCGAGGAGCTCGCTGAGGGACTTGCCGCTCTGGTTCGGCGTGATCTTGACCGGCTTGCGCATCGGCATGACCGACGGATTGCCATAGGCGCCGGCCTCGTTGACCGCGCCTTGGACCCATTCGATGCCTGAGAGGTCGACGCCGAGGTCGTGCTGCATGAGGCCGCGGACGAAAAGCGCCGCGGTCTGGGTGTAGAGCGGCACGCCGATCCGCTTGCCGGCCAGGTCCTTCGCCGAGCTGACGTGTTTGCGGTTCACGACGATGAAACCGTGGCGGAACACGCGCGAGACGAAGACCGGCAGCGCCACATAGGGCAGCTTCTTGGCGGCGAACCGGCTGATGAACTCCGAGCTCGACATCTCGCAAGCGTCAAATTCGAGCCGGTTGTTCATGCGGTCGAAAATCTGCCGCGGATTGTCCATGACGAGGAAGTTGAGATCGATGCCGTCGGGTTTGATCTCGCCGGTTTGCAGCGCGAGCATGCGGTCGTAGAGGCCGCAGGCGAAGGTGATCGGCAGGGAAGGCATTCCAGCACCTATAAAAGGAGTTCGAGGACGAAAGCGGCGCACCTATCACACACCCCGGCGCTTCCGTCATCAGGAGCCGGCGGCGAGATGTGCGCTGCAAAGCGCGCTGGAGGAGACGTCGCGCGTCATTTTGGAGTCTCGCGGCGCTCGCGCTCTCTCTCCACGGACTTCGCCGCGCAAGAATTTCAAAAATTTTTAAGCTCGTGTGTCGTTTTTTCTTGCAATGCATTTCTAATGCGCCTATTTGCCGCTCGCCCAAATTCGCACGTGCCTGTGGCCGTGTGTCGATCGGTAGGCATCCGGACAAGAGGCCGGACAGTCGCCTGAGGTTGAACCTGGAGTCTCCAGACGGAGGTTCAAAGGCTCGCAACCTCACTACGTGATCGGCAGCCGGAGGCGAAACCGGCGCACCCCGCGCTCAACGGGGGACGCGGCTTAAAGCAACGACGGAGCGGGCTTTTTTGGTCTCGTTGACCCTCCAAAGGTCAGCACCCGAAGAGGCTTGTCCATCTTGCCGGCCGTGCGGAACGGGTTCCCCCGCTCCAATCCAAGGCAGCATCTACGGCTTAAGAGCCGCGCGCTTACACCGTGTCTCCATCGCACGGCCGGCGCAGAGCGATTTCGCCGTTGACGCCGGTCGTTCGCGCGCAAGCGCGGGCGGCTGAACTTCAACGCTGGGCCGCAACAGCTCTTTGGAGCCTGGCCCCTTGAACCTGGATGAAGGAGCGACTCCGATGACCGAGCGCATCCACGAATTTTTGCGCCGCCGCCGCGAAGACGGGCAGGACGATGGTCCGTGCCTGGTCGTCGACCTCGACGTCGTCCGCGACAACTATCAGGTCTTTGCCAAGGCCTTGCCGGACAGCCGGGTGTTCTACGCCGTGAAGGCGAACCCGGCGCCGGAACTGCTGTCGCTGCTGGTTTCGCTGGGCTCCTGCTTCGACACCGCCTCGGTCGCCGAGATCGAGATGGTGCTCGCGGCCGGTGCTACGCCCGAGCGCATCTCGTTCGGCAACACGATCAAGAAGGAACGCGACATCGTGCGCGCTTTCGCGCTCGGCGTCCGGCTCTTCGCGGTCGACTGCAAGGCCGAGGTGGAGAAGATCGGCCGCGCCGCTCCCGGCGCCAAGGTCTTCTGCCGGTTCCTGTTCGGCTGCGCCGGCGCGGAATGGCCGCTGTCGCGCAAGTTCGGCTGCGACCCGGAGATGGCGGTCGACGTGCTCGACCATGCGCAGAAGCTCGGGCTCGAGCCCTGCGGCGTGTCGTTCCATGTCGGCTCGCAGCAGCGCCGCACCGCGGCCTGGGACGAGGCGCTGAAGACGGCGGCGGCGATCTTTCGCGCCTGCGCCGAACGCGGCATGAACTTGACGATGGTCAATCTCGGCGGCGGGTTTCCGACCAAGTACCTGCGCGAAGTTCCGGCGGTCCAGGCCTATGGCCGTTCGATCTTCCGGGCGCTGCGCAAGCATTTCGGCAACCGCATCCCGGAGACGATCATCGAGCCGGGCCGCGGCATGGTCGGCAATGCCGGCGTGATCGAGGCCGAAGTCGTGCTCGTCTCGAAGAAGAGCGCGCAGGACCAGGCGCGCTGGGTCTATCTCGACATCGGCAAGTTCGGCGGTCTCGCCGAGACGATGGACGAGTCGATCCGTTACCCGATCAAGACGCCGCGCGACGGCGGCGAGGTCGGTCCCTGCGTGCTCGCGGGCCCAACCTGTGACAGTGCCGACGTGCTGTACGAGAAGCGGCCTTACGATCTGCCGGTCAGCCTCGAGATCGGCGACAAGGTCCTGATCGAAGGCACCGGCGCCTATACCGCGACCTACGCAGCGGTGGCCTTCAACGGCTTCGCACCGCTGCGCACCTTCCACATCTGACCCCTCTGGCTCCGGCGAACCCCCGCCCTAACCCTCCCCCGCAAGCGGGGAGGGAAGGGAGGGGGCGCCGGAGCGCAACGGCCGAAAGGAGCGGATCAATGGTGACCATTCGGGAAGAGAAAATCGCGGACGTCGTGGCACGCGAGACGCTGCTCGACGAAGCCTATGGGGCGTGCCGTTTCACCAAGACCTCGGAGCGGCTGCGCGAGGGGCGCCGGCCGGCGGACGGGCTGTCGCTCGTCGCGGTCGATCGCGGCCGCGTCGTCGGCACCGTCCGGCTCTGGCATGTCGCCGCCGGTCCGGGCTGCGCGGCGCTGCTGCTTGGCCCGCTCGCGGTCCACCCGGGCTCTCGCAACCGTGGTATCGGCACGGCGCTGGTGCGCCGCGCCATCGCGCGGGCGCGGCTCGCCGGTCACCGCGTCATCCTCCTGGTTGGCGACGCGCCGTACTACGGCCGTTTTGGTTTCAGCGCGGCGCAAACCGGCGACCTGTGGATGCCCGGGAGCTTCGAGCGCGACCGGCTCCTTGGACTGGAACTGAAGCCGGCGGCGCTCGCCGGCGCGCGCGGGATGATCGGCGCCACCGGCCGGCTTGAGCCGAAGCCCGACCTCAACGCACTCATCGCGGCAAATGGCGGTGCCCGTCACGCTGTTGTACAACGCGCCGCTTAGATCATGATTCCGAAAAAGCCTGCCCTCGAACTTGATCCGAGGGCGGAAAAAAGATCATGCGCAAAAGTAAAACCTAGGCTCGTCCCGGAAATTTCGGACCCCGATCCCATTGAAGTGGATCGGGGTCTGAAGCAATCAATCATCCATTCAATCTATTCGCTTTGGAGTAGCGATAATGACCGCATGGCCCGTTCACGGACGCATCACCGGCCCCATCGTCATGGTCGGTTTCGGCTCGATCGGCAAAGGCACGCTGCCTTTGATCGAGCGCCATTTCGAATATGACAAATCCCGTTTCGTCGTCATCGACCCCGAGGACAAGGACCGCAAGCTGTTGGACGACCGCGGCATCCGCTTCATCCACCAGGCGGTCACGCGCGACAATTACCGCAAGCTCCTGGGCCCGCTGCTGACCGAAGGCGCCGGCCAAGGTTTCTGCGTCAACCTGTCGGTCGACACGTCCTCGGTCGAGATCATGGAATACTGCCGCGAGATCGGCGTGCTTTACATCGACACCGTGGTCGAGCCCTGGCCGGGGTTCTATTTCGATTCAAAGCTCGGTCCGGAAGCGCGTTCGAACTATGCGCTGCGCGAGACCGTGCTGGCGGCGCGCCGCAAGAAGCCGGGCGGCGCCACGGCGGTATCCTGCTGTGGCGCCAATCCCGGCATGGTGTCTTGGCTCGTCAAGCAGGCGCTCCTCAACATCGCCGGCGATCTCGGGCTGAAGTTCAAAGAGCCGAAGACGCGCGAGGAATGGGGCAAGCTCGCCAAGAAGGCCGGTGTCAAAGGCATTCATATCGCCGAGCGCGACACGCAGCGCGCCAAGAAGCCGAAGCCGATCGAAGTTTTCGTCAATACCTGGTCGGTCGAAGGCTTTCTGTCGGAAGGCATGCAGCCGGCCGAGCTCGGCTGGGGCACGCATGAGAAGAAGCTGCCGAAGAACGGTTTCAAGCATAAGACCGGCTGTCAGGCGGCGATCTATCTGACCCAGCCGGGCGCCAATACGCGCGTTCGCTCGTGGACGCCGACCGCCAAGGCGCAATACGGCTTTCTGGTCACGCACAACGAGTCGATCTCGATCGCTGACTACTTCACGCTGCGCGACGGCCGCAAGACCGTCTATCGTCCGACCTGTCACTATGCCTACCATCCGTGCAACGACGCGGTGCTGTCGCTGCACGAATTGTTCGGCCAGGCCGGCAAACGGCAGCCCGCGATCCACATTCTGGACGAGCACGAGATCGCCGACGGCATCGACGAGCTCGGCGTGCTGCTCTACGGCCATAAGAAGAACGCCTACTGGTACGGCTCGCAGCTTTCGATCGACGAGACGCGCGACATCGCACCCTATCAGAATGCCACCGGCCTGCAGGTGACATCGGCCGTGCTCGCCGGCATGGTCTGGGCGCTCGAAAATCCGAACTCCGGAATCGTCGAAGCCGACGAGATGGATTTCCGCCGCTGCCTGCAAGTGCAGATGCCGTATCTCGGGCCGGTGATCGGTGCTTACACCGATTGGACGCCGCTGAAGGACCGCGGCGGTCTGTTCAAAGAGACCTTGGACAAGGACCCCTGGCAGTTCACCAACGTTTTGGTGAGCTGATTTTCAGATAGATCGAGTGACAGCGGGCGCCGGATTGGCGCCCGTTTTGTTTTCGGCTCACTTCAAGCGCTTCGCCGCTTCCTGGATCAAGCTGAGATCGGAATGCGCTTTGACGTCGAAGCTCGCGTTGATGAAACCGAGGTCCTTGGTCATGTCGACGTTCTTTTGCAGCGCATCGAGGTTCGGCAGCATGTTCGGATCGCGGTAATAATCGTTTTTGGTGTAGAGCCAGCCGAAGTGATCGGCCGGCTGTTTGGTGATCTGCGAGGCGATGTCGGCGACCGCGTCGTGGTTCTTGGGGTCGAGATACCAGTGCACGATCCGCAGTGAGTCCTCGAGAAAGTCGACGAGGGCGGCGCGGTGCGCGTCGATGAAGGGCTTGCGCGCCGACCACATGACGAATTGCGAAAGGCCGATCGCGTCGCGCATGTCGAAGAGTTTTTTGCCGATCTTTTTCAGCTCGGGATCGAGCGAGAATGGCCGCACCGCCGGGATCATATCCACTTTCTTTTCCGCCAGCATCGCGCGCATGGCGGGAAACGGCGCCTCGATGATCGTGTAGTCGCGGTTGGCTTCCAGCCCATGCTTGCGCAGCATGGCGCGCATGGCGACATCGACGCCGCTGCCGGCGGCGTTGGTGGCAACGACCTTGCCCTTGAGGTCTTCGACCTTCTTGATCGGCCCGTCGGCGAGCACGTCGAATTCGTTGCTGTAATAGCCGGCATTGCCGTCCTGGAAATCGTCCGAGATCACCCGGATGTCGTCCATACCCGCATTGCCGATCGCGATCGGCAGCGTGGAAAAGGCGAGGTTGCCGATCTCAAGCTCGTTATTGGCAATCGCCGTGATCATCGGCGGCGTCCCGGCATAGCGGACCGCTTCGAATTCGTAGGATTTGCCGAAATGGACGGCGAGGTCCTTCTTTTGCATCCAAACCGAGGACCAATTGGCGAGCGGCGCCACCCATGCGCCGCGGATTTTCAGCGGGTCGGCTTGAGCCGAGCCGATGCCGAAGGCCAACAGCGCCAAGCTTGCCAGTCCGATTTTTCGAAACATGCAGATCCCCCCCAAAAATCGGCCTCGAGTTTGTCCCCGATCCCCATCGCGGACCCGGCCGTTGCAGCGATAGTGGGCGGAAATCGCCATGGGACGCAAGCCTCCCACTTGCCGCAGGCTTAACGCGCCACGTTCTCTCTCCGAGGCAGAGACTGCACTGGATCGGGGATTGCTATATTTTGTTTGGCGCGGACAGGCGGTAGCTTAAGGCCATAGCTTGGATCATGCCAGTTTCACCTTTCCACACCATCGCCGAAACGCCTTCGACCGACGATGCATCGCTGCATCGCGTGTTGATCGTGGGCGGCGGCGCGGCGGGCCTCCGGCTCGCCTCGCTCTTGGGCGCCAAGCTCGGGCGGCGGCACAAGGCTTCGATCACGCTGGTCGACAGATCGCGCATCCATGTCTGGAAGCCGCTGCTGCATGAGGTCGCGTCGGGATCTTTGGACAGTGAAACGGATTCGCTCGAACTCATCGCGCATGCGCGGTCGCGGCACTATCGCTACCGCATCGGCGCGATGGCCGGTCTCGACCGGGCGAAACGGCACGTCCATGTCGCGCCCAGCGTCGATGAGGAAGGACAAACCGTCACGCCGCCGCGCGTGCTTGGCTACGATACACTGGTCATCGCCGTCGGCAGCATGTCCAACGATTTCGGCACGCCTGGCGTCAGCGCGCACGCCATCACGCTCGATACGCTCGATCAAGCGTCGCGCTTCAACCGCCGCTTGATCAACGCCTGTCTGCGCGCCAACGCGCAATACGAGCCGCTCAAGCCCGGCCAATTGCACTGCGCGATCATCGGCGCCGGCGCGACCGGCGTCGAATTGGCGGCCGAGCTGCACAAAACGATGCGCGATCTCGTGTCCTACAATCTCGACCGCATCGATTTCGATATGCATATCAAGATCGAGCTGATCGAGGCGGCGGAACGCATATTGCCGGCGCTGCCGGAAAGCCTCGCCCGCGCAACGGCGGATGTGCTGCGCAATCTCGGCGTCAATATCCGCACCGGACGCCGCGTGATGGAGGTGCGCGCCGGCGAGGTCGTTCTCGACGGCGGCGAGATCGTGCCCGCCGAACTGATCGTATGGGCCGCCGGCATCAAGGCGCCGGATTTCTTGCGCGATCTGGACGGGCTTGAGACCGATCGGGTCAACCGCCTCGTGGTGCGGCCGACGCTGCAGACGACCAAAGACGACGACATATTCGCCGTCGGCGACTGCGCGAATTGCGTTTTGCCGGGAATGAAGAACCCGCTGCCGCCGACCGCCCAGGTCGCGCATCAGCAGTCAGGCTTTATGATTTCAGTCGTCAACAGAAGGCTGCGCGGCGAGCCGCTGCCCAATTTCAGGTATCGCGATTACGGATCGCTGGTGTCGCTCGCCGACTACGACACGTTTGGCGTCGTATTCAAGGATGTGAAAATGCAGGGTTTGATCGCGCGCTGGGCCTATCGATTGCTGCACAAGAGGCATTTGCAAGCGCTGCATGGCACTTTCAAAGTCGCGCTCGGTTCGCTCGTCCATGCCGTCACCCGGCGCACCGAGCCGCGGATCAAGCTGCATTAGCTTCTTTGGTCCCGTCATCCAGAGGTGCGAGCGTAGCGAGCCTCGAAGGATGCACGGCCCGGGCCGTCGCCCTTCGAGGGCCGCTTCGCGGCCACCTCAGGGTGACGGAAAAGACTTCGGAAACTTTCAGCGGTCCGCAGCCTCGGCGTGCCAGACCAGAAGCCGGCGGCGGATCAGCGCCATGGCCTTGATCAAGACGTAACCGACAACGGCAATCTCGACGATGCCCGCGAACACGCCGGGCGAATTGGCGTAACGCGACGCCGTCATCATGGCGCCGCCGAGGCCGTAGCCGCCCATCGCCATCTCGGCAATGATCGCGACAATGAGCGCGATCGGCAGCGCCACCTGAAGCCCGGTCATGATTTGCGGCAAGGCCGCCGGCAGCACGATCTGCCACATCATCTCGCGCTCGCCTGCGCCCATATTGCGGCCCGACCAGATCAGTTCCTTATCGACGCTGGCGATACCGGCGAGAGTTGCCGTCACGACAGGGAATATGGCGTCGAACACCACCATCGAGATTTTGGAGACATCGTAGAGGCCGAGCCAAAGAATGATGATCGGCAGGAACGCGACTTTCGGCATCGGAAAGCCGATCGAGATCAGCGGATCGAAGAACCAGCGCAAAATCTTGCTGCGCGACATCAAAGCGCCGAGCGCGATGCCGCCGAGCGCGGCAATGAAGAAGCCGGTCAGCGCCCGGTACATGGTCAGCCCGAGATTGATCCAGAGATCGCCGTGGAAGGCGTCGGTGTAGATGCGCTGGGCGACGATGGAAAACGCCGGCAGCATGAATGTCGTCACCTTGCCGCTGCGGGCAAAAATCTCCCAGGCGACCAGCAGCACGAGGATCGAGAAAATACCGGCGCCGCGCCGAAAAATATCGTCGAAGCGGCGCAGCGCGTCTTGCGAAATCTGGGTCTGCGCCTCGGCCAGCGAGCGCTGATGTTCTATTCCCGCCATCGCAGTAGCCTTTGCATCAGAAGCTGATAGAGCCGGTCCGCGGCAAAGCCGAGGAAGGCGACGGTGAGCACGACCGCGTACATGCCTTCATACGAGCCGGTCGAGCCGAGATAGCCGATCAGGTAGCCGAATCCCTTCTGCGACACGATCAGCTCGGACGACACCAGCAAGATAAACGCGAGCGCGAGGGCTGTGCGGATGCCGTTGAGCAGTTCCGGCAGCGCGCTCGGCACCACCACGTCCCAGATCATGCGCAGGTTTTTGGCGCCCATGCTGCGCGCCGACCAGACCAATGCGTGGTCGCTGCCGCGCGCGCCGTTGTAAGCGCCGATGGTGACCGGGATCATGCAGCCGAGAAAAATGAGAAGAATCTTCGAGCCGTCGCCGAAGCCGAGCCAAAGCACGGTCACCGGAATGAGCGCCGATTTCGGCAGCGGATAAAACAGCTCCACCAGCGGGTTGATGAACATATCGAGGATCCGCGAGCGCGCCATGGCCATGCCGAGGCCGCCGCCGACGACGATAGCAAGCAATAAACCCGCGGCGCCGCGATAGAGCGATGACGCACCGTTGTCGACAAGCTCGCCGTCGCGCATGAGATCGGCCCACGCCACCGCCACTTTGCTCAATGGCGGCAAGGCAAGCGAATCGACGAGGTTCAGCCGCGCGATCACCTCCCAGGCGATTGCCAGGATCACGATGGGGAGATAGCGGACGGCGGTTTTCATCAGACACCCCGACTCATGGCCCAATTGTCTCTTGGGCCTTGATCGCCTCGTCGCGCACCAGGTTCCAAAGCTCGTCGACCTTTTCCACGAACTCCTTGGTACGCAGAATGCTGGGATCGCGGTTGGGGAATTTTATATCGACAATCGCCTTGACCCGTCCGGGACGCGCCGACATCACCGCGACCCGCTCGGCGAGATAGACCGCCTCCTGCACGTCATGGGTGACGAAGATCACGGTCTTCGGCGAGCGTTGCCAGATTTTGAGCAGTTCGGTTTGCATCAGCGCGCGCGTCTGCGCATCGAGCGCCCCGAACGGCTCGTCCATCAAGAGAATGCTGGGATCGATGGCGAGCGTGCGCGCGATCGCGGTGCGCTGCTTCATGCCGCCGGAAAGCTGCGACGGGTAACTGTCCTCGAAGCCGCGCAAGCCGACCATGTCGATGAAAGCCTGGGCCCGCTTCTCGCGCTCCGGCCGCGGCAGCCCTTGCCGCTCGAGGCCATAGAGAATATTGGCACGCACCGATTTCCACGGGAACAGCGCAAAGTGCTGAAACACGATGCCACGGTCGGGGCCGGGCGCCGCGACCGGCTTGCCCTCGACCAGGATTCGCCCGCCCTCGATGGGCAGAAACCCGCCGACGAGATAAAGCAGCGTCGATTTTCCGCAGCCCGACGGCCCGAGCAAGGCCAGGAACTCGCGCGGCCGGATTTCCAGTGAAATGTCCGACAAAGCGAGCACGGCGCGCCCGCGCGGCGGGCGATAGGTGTGATTGACCCGCTCGATAACGATCTGGCCTTGGCCGTCCATCTACGCCTGCCTACGCGTTTCCTTGGCGCTCCCTTGGGTTGCTTCCTTGGGCGCCTTCAGATCGGCACCCTAACCGGGCGGGGCTGAAGGACCAAGAGCGCTCGACACAACACCTTTGGTCGGCGTTTGGTAGGATCCGGCAAAAGCAGATATATGTGGCCGACAAGCAACGGCCTCAGAAATACTCGGTAATACCAATGGAACGCTCGTTCAAAAAAGAAGTGGATGCGCTGCGGCTCGGTGCCGGCGAAACCTTTCGCGGTGAAGGCATACTCGCCGTCACCAAGGCGCTCTTACAATCCGGTGTGAGCTATGTCGGCGGCTACCAGGGCGCGCCGGTGTCGCATCTGCTCGACGTCATGGTCGATGCCGATGAGCTCCTGGCCGATCTCGGCGTGCATGTCGAAACCTGCACCAACGAGGCGGCCGCCGCGGCGATGCTCGGCGCCTCGATCAATTATCCGCTGCGCGGCGCGGTGACCTGGAAGTCCATCGTCGGCACCAACGTCGCCGCCGACGCGCTGTCGAACCTCGCGTCGCCCGGCGTCATCGGCGGCGCGCTGATCGTGCTCGGTGAGGATTACGGCGAGGGCGCCAGCGTCATCCAGGAACGCTCTTACGCCTATGCGCTGAAATCTTCGATCTGGCTGCTCGATCCGCGGCCCGATCTGCCGACCATCGTTGACATGGTGGAAAAAGGCTTTGAATTGTCGGAAGCAAGCCATGCCCCGGTGATGCTCGATCTGCGGGTGCGCGCCTGCCATGTCACCGGCGAGTTCACCGCCAAGGACAATAAGCGCGGCGCCTATAGCGGCCGGCACCGCCTGGCCGGCCCGCCGCCGTTTGAATACGGCCGGCTGGCGCACCCGCCGGTCATTTTTACGCAGGAGCGGCTCAAGATCGAACAGCGCCTGCCGGCCGCGCAAAAATTCATCCGCGAGCAAAAGCTCAACGAGGTGATTCCCGGCGACCTCAACGATATCGGCATCATCGTTCTCGGCGGTCTGACCAACGGCTTGCTGCGCGCGCTGGCGCGGCTCGATCTTGCCGATCTCTACGGCAAATCGCGCATTCCGATCTATGTGCTCAATGTCGCCTATCCGCTCGTGCCGGATGAAGTGAAGGATTTTTGCGCCAATAAGCGCGCCGTGCTGGTCGTCGAGGAGGGCTCGCCGGATTATGTCGAGCAGCAGATCAACGTCGTGCTGCGCTCTGCCGGAAGCGAAACGCGTGTGCTCGGCAAAGACTGTTTGCCGCGCGCCGGCGACTATACGTCCGAAGTTTTTCTTCGCGGTATTGTGGCGTTCTTGTCGCAGACGCAACCGTCAGGCATCGACGCCGCGGCAATTGCGGCGCGCGCGCAAGAATTTTTGGCGCACAAGCCCGCCGTTGTCGCTGATGTGGGCGACATTCCGCCGCGACCGCCGAATTTCTGCACCGGCTGTCCTGAGCGCCCGGTCTTTGCGGCGATCAAGCTTGCCCAGCGCGAGATCGGACCGACGCATATCAGCGCCGATATCGGCTGCCATTCGTTCGCGACTTTCGCGCCGTTCTTGCTCGGCAATTCCATCCTCGGCTACGGCATGTCGCTCGCCAGCGCGGCCGCGGTTGGCCCGAACATGGAAAAGCGTCCGATCGCGATCATGGGCGACGGCGGCTTTTGGCACAACGGCCTGATCACCGGCGTCGCTTCGAACATGTTCAACAAAGGCGACGGCGTTTTGATCGTGATGCAGAACGGTTACGCATCAGCGACCGGCCAGCAATATCTACCGTCGAGCAAAAACAACCGCAGCGGCACCCCGACCGGCATCAGCATCGAGAACGCGGTGCGCGCGCTCGGCGTCACCTGGTTGCGCACGGTTCGCACTTACAGCGTCGCCAAAATGACGGCGACGCTGAAGGAAGCCATGCGCACGGCGGAGCGCGGGCTCAAAGTTATCATCGCCGACGGCGAATGCATGTTGGCGCGCCAGCGCCGCATCCGCGCCGAGGACGCGCAAAAGCTCGAGCGCGGCGAGCGCGTGGTGAAAACGCGCTTCGGCGTCGACGACGAGATTTGCACCGGCGACCATTCCTGCATCCGTCTCTCCGGCTGCCCGTCATTGACGGTGAAGCCGAGCCCCGATCCGCTGCGCACCGATCCGGTGGCGACAGTGATCGAAAGCTGCGTCGGCTGCGGAATGTGCGGCGAAGTTGCGCACGCCGCCGTGCTTTGTCCGTCGTTCTATCGCGCCGATGTGGTGAGCAATCCGAACTGGTGGGATCGCACGCTGCGAAATTTCCGGCGCGCTGTGATTGCTCGGCTTGGCGGCAAGTCGACGCCCTCTCCCATGCTGAAGTCGGATGTTTCCGACTTCCGCAAAGTTTCAGATATTGGGGAAGAGGGAGTTCGCATCAGCGAGCCGCAAAGCAACCTACGCCCCCTCACTGTTCTGATCGCCGCGCTCGGCGGCGAGGGCGGCGGCGTGCTGACCGACTGGATTGTTGCGGCGGCGGCAAGCCAGGATTTTCCCGTGCAATCGACATCAATTCCCGGCGTGGCGCAGCGCACCGGCGCAACGACCTATCACGTCGAAATGGTGCCGGCGCCAGCCCCCACTCTCCCCTCCCTCGCAAGCGGGGGAGGATTAGGGAGGGGGCGCCGGCCGATCCTTGGCCTTGCGCCCGGTGTCGGCGATGTCGACCTCGTCATCGCCAGCGAATTAATGGAAGCCGGCCGCGCTATCGCTAGCGGCTACATCACGCCGGACCGGACCATGACGATCGCCTCGACCAGCCGCTCCTATCTCGTGACCGAGAGAATGGCGATGGGCGACGGCCGCTACGATCACGATCGGCTCGTTGCCGCGGTCGAAAAGAATTCGCAGAAATCCCTGCTGCTCGATCTCGAAGCCATCGCGCGCGAGACGGGCGCGATGATCAACGCCGTGATGCTGGGTACCATCGCCGGCACCGGCGCATTGCCGATCCCCGCCGACGCGTTCGAAGCCGCGATCCGCGCCGACGGCAAGGCAGTGAATGCCAATTTGCGCGGCTTCCGCGCCGGCTTCGACGCGGCGCGCGGCGGTTCGCGTGCGCAGACGGAACCGCCCAAGCGCGCGCAGGCCGCTTCGCCGTCGCTCGCCGATCTGGAAACCGAAATTGCGGCCATGCCCGAAGCGGCGCGCGCTTTCATGACCGAAGGCGTGCGGCGGCTCGCCAACTATCAGAACCTCGCTTACGCGCGGCTCTTTCTCGATCGCCTCACGCCGATCCGCGACGCCGATGCCAAAGGCGGCGTGAACGGAAAGCTGCTCTCCGAGACGGCGCGGCATCTCGCCGTGCGCATGTCCTACGAGGACGTGATCCGGGTCGCGCAAGTCAAGATCGATCCGGCGCGGTTCGCGCGCATCGAAAGTGACTTAGGCATAAAAGGCTCGGCGCTAAAGCCCGAGCAAACATTTACGGTCACCGAATTCCTCAAGCCCGGCGTCGAGGAGTTTTGCTCGGTCCTGCCGCCGTGGCTGGCGAACCCGATCCTTCGTCTTGCCGATCGCTACCCGGCATTCGGCCGCGCGCATTGGGGCATGGAGATCAATACCGGGTCGGTGTTCGGTTATCTGCGTTTCTATTTCCTCGCCAAGTTGCGCGGGTATCGGCCGAAAACTTTCCGGTACCAGCAAGAACAGCGCGCCATCGAGGCGTGGCTGCGCATGATCGCGCAAGCCGCGCCGCTCTCGGGCGAGTTCGCGCTCGAGATCGCCGAATGTGCCCGCCTCATCAAAGGCTATGGTGACACCCACAAGCGCGGCACCGACAATTATCGGCTGATCGAGAAAGAGCTGATGGTTCCGGCGCTCGCCGGCAACATGCCGCCGCGCCGGGCGGCCGAGGCGGTCGCCAATGCGAGGACGGCTGCGCTGCTCGATCCCGAAGGCGAAGCGCTCTCAAAGTGCCTCAGCGACATCGAAGCAGCGGGAACCCGCCGGATCGCCGCCGAATAAGGCTGCGGCGCTGTCGACATGGATGGAACTGCGCGAACAGTTCGAGCGCGACCAAGGGAACTGGCCATTTGCTGCCTTGGCCGCACGCGTAACGTGCAAGTGTGGCGGCACAAGTACAACCACCAGTAAAAGTTGTGTCCGGTCATAGACATGACCGACGATTTCGCCCGAAATTTTACGTCGAATTAACCCCGCCCGTTAAACATACGGCAATCGCCGACGGGTTGAGGATGCTGAGCTTCGATTTCCCCATTCGCACGAAGCTCGCGATCTGGGCGGCACTTGGTGTGCTGCTGGTCGCCGGCATGCTTGCCGAACAACAGATCGGGGATCGCTGGGCCGAGCAGCAACGCGCGATTGCCCAGAACAGGCAACTCGCCGCTGTCGAAGCGCTGCGCGCGGCGAAAGACCTCGGCACCATGCAGATCGAGATGCGCGAAATGCGTCTCGCCATCGCGGCATCCGACATTGACCGTGCGCTCGCGCGGTTGCGCGCCGACGCCGTGGCTGCCGCACGCCACATTACGACCGCGGTCGATCTGACCGATGAGCCCGCCGACAAGCAGCAACTGCAGAAGATCAATGCGCTCGCCGACGACTATGTCGCGGTCAGCGCCGAACTTGCCGCCGCGGCGAAGGAGTACGGCGACACCGTCGCCAGGATTCAGCGCTCGCTTAATCTCGGCAGGCAGATGAACGTGCTGATCGAGGAGGCGACCGAGGACCTGATCAGCGCCGCAGAAGACCGCAATGCGCAAGCAAGCGCCGAGCGCAGGCGTGTCAGCAGCATCGATCTCGGCATCGGCCTCTTTGTCATTTTCGTGCTTGCCGGTCTTGCCGTGTTCGGCGCGCTCGCCATCGCCAAGCCGATCCGCCGTATCGGCGAGGTTCTGCGCGAGCTCGCGCAGGGCAACAAGGACGTCGAGGTGCCTTATCGCGCGCGCACCGACGAAGTCGGCGACAATGCCCGCGCGGCGCAAGCATTCAAGGAAAAGCTGCTCCGCATCGAGCAACTGGAAATCGCGGAAAAGGAAATGGCGCAGCGCATGGCCGAGCAGCGCCGCGCCGATATCCACGGCGTTGCCGGGCGGTTCGAGACGACCGTCGCGAGCGTCGCGCACGCGGTGTCGTCGTCCTCGACCGAGCTTGAAGCGGCCGCAGAGGCGCTCGGCGCGATGGCGGAAGCGACGCGCGACAAGTCCGGAAAAGTGCTGTCGGCTTCGACCCAGGCCGCCGAGAACGTGCAGTCCGTCGCCATCGCCACCGAACAGCTTATCGCCTCGGTCGGCGAGATCAGCCGGCAGGTTCAGGAATCGACGCGGATCGCCCGCGAAGCCGTGGCGCAGGCCGAGCAGACCGACGGCCGTATCGCCGAATTGACACGGGCCGCGGGCCGCATCGGCGATGTCGTGAAGCTCATTACCGACATTGCGGAACAAACAAACCTGCTTGCGCTCAACGCCACCATCGAGGCGGCGCGCGCCGGTACGGCGGGCAAGGGGTTCGCGGTGGTGGCGCAGGAGGTCAAGGCGCTGGCGGCGCAGACCGCGAAGGCGACGAGCGAAATCGGCATGCAGATCGCTGGCGTGCAGGCGGCGACGCAGGACTCGGTCGGCAGCATCAAGGAGATCAGCGGCACCATCACCCGCATTGCCGAGATTGCGGACGCGATCACCGGCGCCGTCGAACTGCAGGCGCAGACGACGCGCGAAATCGCCGACAACGTTCAGGCGGCGACCGGGAGCGCGGCGCATGTCGCCGCCAATCTTGGCGAGGTCAACCAGAGCGCAAGCGGCATTACTTCGGCTTCGGCGCAGATTCTGGCCTCGGCAAAGTCGCTCTCGCGCGAGGGCAATCGCTTGACCGCGGAGATGGCGAGCCTCCTCACCGCCGTGCGCGCCGCCTGAACGAAGCCGTCAGGCGAAGCCCTTCCGCGCACGCGGGGGCTTGGTTATGCTGCGCCGCATGCGGGCGTAGTTCAGTGGTAGAACGACAGCTTCCCAAGCTGTATGTCGCGGGTTCGATTCCCGCCGCCCGCTCCAGTCACTTCAGACGTTTGGCAGAAGTTCGGCGCCGCGGAAACTTTTTATTTCAGGCCGGACAGGTTCGCATTCCGCGCAACTCGGTCAGGCAGCAATCTTCAACTTTAGTTGCTCAATGCAGCGCTCGCCGCGCTGCAGCGCAGCATCCATTTTGTTTTGATTCGGCCGGCGCAGCGATTATGGTGCGCCGACGGGAGCATGGACTGCTCTTGTTGTTCTTCAGGGGCGAAACGTCGGGGTGGCCAAGATGAGCCAGCAAAGCATGTCACAGCAAAGCGCCGATCGGCGAGGCGAGCAGCCGAAATGGAGCTGGTGGTATCTGTTGTTCGTGGTTCAACTCGTCGCGGTGGTGTGGCCGCCGTTCTACAACAAGATTGATCCGACTTTTGTCGGTATTCCTTTTTTCTATTGGTATCAGCTCCTGTGGGTGATCATCGGCGCCGTTCTCACGGCGATCGTATATTTCGCGACTGAAGAATAGCGCGTGAGCGTGGCGATCAGAAAAGCAACAAACGACAAGAAGGAAATAGGGGGGAACTGCCATGGCTGATGTGAACTGGACCGCGCTCGCCGTATTCGTCCTGCTGTTCGGCCTGATCACTTATCTGGGCTTTGCCGCCGCGCGCTGGCGCAAGGGCGACCTTGACCTCATTCATGAATGGGGTCTCGGCGGCCGGCGCTTCGGCACGCTCATCACCTGGTTCCTGATCGGCGGCGATCTCTACACGGCCTACACGTTCATCGCCGTTCCCGCGCTCGCCTTCGGCGCCGGCGCCATCGCGTTTTTCGCGGTGCCGTACACGATCCTGATCTATCCGATCCTGTTCCTGGCGTTTCCGCGCCTTTGGCATGTCTGCCACAAGCACAACTACATCACGGCGGCCGATTTCGTGCGCGGCCGTTTCGGCAATCGCTGGCTCGCGCTCGCCATCACCATCACCGGTATCGTCGCGACCATGCCCTATATCGCGCTGCAACTGGTCGGCCTCCAGGTTGTCATCGGCGCGATGGGCGTGTCGGGCTCGGGCTTGGCCGCCGATCTGCCGCTGGTCATTGCCTTCATCATTCTCGCTGCCTTTACCTATTCGAGCGGGCTGCGCGCGCCGGCGTCGATCGCGATCGTCAAGGATATTCTGATCTACATCACCGCCTTTGCCGCGGTCATCGTCGTTCCGATCCAGTTGGGCGGTTTCGGCAAGATTTTCGCCGCGGTGCCGCCTGCCAAACTGTTGCTGGCTGTGCCCGGCGCCGACACGACGGGCGCCTACGGCGTCTATGTCACGCTGGCGATCGGCTCAGCCTGCGCGCTGTTCCTCTATCCGCATTCCATCACCGGCATCCTGAGCGCGAGCAGCGGCAAGGCCATCCGCCGCAATGCCGCGATGCTGCCGGGCTATTCCCTCATGCTCGGCCTGCTCACGCTGGTCGGCTTGTTTGCCATCGCCGCGGGCGTCGGCGCGCTTCCGGAATATGCCGGCGGCTTCAAGCAATTCGGCAACAATTTCGCGGTGCCGGCGCTGTTCCTGCACTTCTTTCCGTCGTGGTTCGCGGGCGTCGCTTTCGCGGCTGTCGGCATCGGCGCCTTGGTGCCGGCCGCGATCATGTCGATCGCTGCCGCGAACCTTTACACCCGCAACATCCATCGCGAGTTCTTCAACAAAAATCCGACCGACCGGGAAGAATCCCAGATCGCGAAATGGGTGTCGCTGATCGTGAAACTCGGCGCGCTCGTTTTCATCCTGTTCGTGCCGACACCCTACGCGATCCAATTGCAGCTTCTTGGCGGCATCTGGATCATCCAAACGCTGCCGTCGGTGATGCTCGGCGTCTATACGCGCTGGTTCAACGATTGGGCGCTGCTCATGGGCTGGCTGGTCGGAACCGTGGCCGGCACGGCCATGGCGGCGTCGATGAATTTCACGCCGACCTACGCGCTGTCGTTCGCCGGCTACACGCTCCCGGTCTACACCGCGCTGTCCACGGTGATCCTCAATCTGATCGTGGCGATCGCGCTGACGCCGGTGTTCAACGCCATGTTCAACAAAGGCGGCAAGCCGGTCGATGGCACCGTTCCGGCCGATTACTACGCCTGACAACCGCCGGCCGGATGAGGGCCAAGATCAGGGCGACCGCGTCACGCGGCTTTTATGCTGCGGGGCCATGCCGCCGCGCATGACGCGACGGTAGCTCCGACGCTTCGATCGTGGCAGATTAAGCCGGCAGCGCGGATCGTGAAGCCGCAGCGCGTGGAATTTGAGGGAGAACTAAATGCCTTGGTCTAAAGCGTCGGATATCGCCTATGGGCGTCTGCGGTCCCCGGATCTCGATGTCGCGGAAGAGTTTCTGACCCGCTTCGGCCTGCAGCGGACCGAGCGTACCGCTAACGCGCTCTACATGCGTGGGACCGATCCCAGCCACCACATTCATGTCACCGAAAAGGGCGATTCGAAATTCGTCGGCATCGCTTATCACATCGACGACGAAGACGACCTGAAAAAGCTCGCCAAAGCTCCCGGCGCGTCCGGCGTCGAAAACATCGATGAGCCCGGCGGCGGCAAGCGCGTGCGGCTTACCGAGCCGAACGGCTATCAGATCGAAGTGGTCGCAGGCATCGCGCCGGTCGAGGAAATCATCGTCAAGCGGCAAAAATACAATTCCGGTGAAGCGCCGCTGTCACGCGCCGGCGAACTGATGCGGCTGCCGAAAGGGCCGGCGCACGTCAAGCGCATCGGTCATGGCGTTCTGATGACGCCGAAGTTTCGCGAAACGGTCGATTGGTTCCGCGAAATGCTCGGCTTCGTCTGCTCCGACGACGTCTATGCCGAGAACAAGGAAAATCTGATCGGCTCGTTCAACCGCTGCGATCGCGGCGACCAATATGTCGATCATCACGTCTTCTTCTGCCTTAATCACGAGAAGACCGGATTGAACCATTTTTCCTTTGAAGTGCCGGACATCGACGACGTTTGCATGGGCCATGACTATCTGAAGAAATTCGGCGCCTACGAGCACATGTGGGGCATCGGCCGCCACGTGCTCGGCAGCCAGGTCTACGACTACTGGGCCGATCCGTGGGGCCGCGTGCATGAGCATTGGGCCGACAGCGACCGGCTCAATCTCTCCAACGGCTCCAATCTCGTTGCCGCCGAAGAAGCGCTGATGTCGCAGTGGGGCGAGAAGCCGCCGGAAAAATTCATCAATCACGCCAGCCCGTAGCGGATCCAATGAAAAACTCGTCCCCGCTTTCGCGGGGATGAGCGGGTTTAGCTTTTTCGTGGAGCATGGTCTTTTCGGACCTTCCTTCGCCCGCCGAAGCGGGCTTCGCGAAGGCGGGAAACCGGTTTCCACCCTCGGATCAAGTCCGAGGGCAGGCTTTTTCCGGATCATGCTCTAAGCGCAAATACCGCGCGTCTTTACATTTTCGTCACGCGTACATGCAGCAGCGCGGCGCGGCCGCCGCGCACCGTCTGGATGCAGCGTTCAAGCGCTGCCGGCGCTTCAGCCGGATCGCTGAGCTCTTCCGCATAGGCGCCGAATGCCTCGGCGACCTTGGTGAAATGAACGTCCGGTGCGAGCTCCGATTCGAACTTATTTGCCGTCTTGGCTTCGCCTTCGGGAAATACCCGCAACGTCGACTGCTTCACCGCGTTCCAGCCGGTATTGTCGAGCACGATGGTGAAGATCGGCAGCTTGTAGTGATGCGCCACCGCGAATACCGAGGTCGGATTGTTGAAATAGAAGCCGCCGTCGCCGCAGATCTGCACCATGAGCCGATCGGGAGCGGCAAGCTTGGCGCCGAGTGCGAGACCGCCCGACCAGCCGAGGCCGCCGCCGCCGGCGCGCACCGTCGTGTTGGGCAAGGGCCTCGGGATTTGCATCAGCACCGACGCGGCGTTGGTGATGCCTTCGTTGAAAATCATATCCTCGGCCTCGATGAGTTTGCCGAGCTCCGCCATCAGATAATGCGGGTTGACCGCGCCGGGCCTGCCTTTTTCCGTCGCGAGCTTGGCGGCGTGGGCAAGGCGCTCATCGCGCATCGCCTTGATGCCGGTCATCCGCGCCGCAACCGCTTCCTTGAATTTCGGCGTGGCTCTCGCTTTCAACTCTTCGAGCACCTGCTCGAGGATGCGCCCGCTGTCGCCCTGCATGCGGATATTGCCGGGGAAGGTCCACATCGGCGAGCCCGGCTTGAGGATGTCGATGTCGATATGCGCCCAGAACGTCTTTTCATTCGACTGCACGTCGCTCGGGAACCACGGCACGTCGACGTCGACCAGAAGTCCGACATCGGCTTGCGGCACCGCCTTGTCCGCCGAGAAGCCGACGAAGCAGGGCGACGTATGCGAAATATTGTTGGTCATGTTCACTTCGTAAACGGCGATCCCGGCGAACTGCGCCAGCGCGTCGATCGCGTGCGAGGCGTGCGCGTGCCGTCCGGCATAGCCGGTGATCAGGATCGGCTGTTGCGCCGCCAAAAGCTTGTCGGCGATCATGCTGACAAGCCTCGGATCGGCGCCGCCGCCTGACGATGCGGTGAACTGGTCCGACGGATAGCGCCGGATTTCGTCGGCGCGCCATTGCTGCGTCAGCGTCTCGCGCTGCATCATCAGATAGACCGGACCGCGCGGCTCGCTCTGCATGACCGAATGCGCGCGCCGCAATGCTTCCTTGACCACGACGCCGGACGGCAGCGTCCATTCCCATTTCAGATAGGGCCGCACCAGGCTCGCCTGGTCGAACGGTTCCTGAATGAAGTGCACGTAAGTGTCGCGCGAACCGACCAGCTCGTCGTTGACCGTGTAGGGCGCCTTGCCGGCCATCAGCAGCACCGGCAGGCGGCTGCGGAACAGATTGTGCATTCCGTTTGCGGTATTTGCGGTGCCGACATCGACATGCACCAGCACGCCCTGGCCACGGCCGGTCACCAGCGCATAGCCTCCCGCCATGTGCGCGGCCGTGTTTTCGTGCGGGCAGCGCACCACGCCCGGCATCGGCTCGCCGCGTTTGCGGCGATGCGCCATCTCATCGATGATCGGCGCGTGGTCGGTTCCAAAATTACAGAACAGGTAATCGACGCCGATCTCGTTCAATCCTTCGAGGAAATAATAGGCAGTGGCGAATTCGGGAACATTGGTTTTGCGGGCAGCTGACGTTTCCATGATCTGAGCACTCGTTAGTGTTTTTTGCTGAAGATGAAGAAGGTTATCGCAGGTTCCAATTTGTCGTTGGGTCTCGTTGCCGGCTCCTTATAGCATTGCTGTTTGTTGCCGTCCGTGCGCGGGCGACGATCTTTTCCGAAGAAAGACCGCGAATGCCCGAAGTCTTGCCACAAAGCAGGGCGATAGCACGAACGGTCGATCGGGGGAGGGTACTCCATGACATGGCAGGCCATCGTGGCCGGCGCGCTGGCGTCGGCTTTCTTTACGTGTAGCGTGTTTGCTGATGCGGCGTTTGCCGATGTTCGCATCGTCAACGATCCGGGGGGCGAAGTGTCCTCCTACGTGCAGAAGTTCCAGGAGATGCGCGCCGCGGGCGACCGCGTCGTCATCGACGGGCCGTGCCTTTCGGCCTGCACCTTGCTGACCGGCATTATCCCAAGGGATCGGGTCTGCGTCACCAGCCGCGCGGTGCTGGGCTTCCATGCAGCATCGTACTTCGACGATGCGTCGCGCTCGCTGGTCCCGACCAGGGAAGGCAGCCGCGTGGTCATGCGGCTCTATCCGCCCGCAATCAAGGCCTGGATCGGCCGGCATGGCGGATTGACGCCGACGCTGATGCTGCTGCGCGGCCGCGAGCTGACGGCGCTCTATCCGGCCTGTCAGTAGATTGTTCGGGCTGTGCCGGGCGGGTGCCGACTAGCCCGCCCGCAACCGTTGTGGCCGGGGCTGTTCCGGCCTATCTAATTTCCATGTCGAAGGTCTTGTCGAAGGTCTTGCCGGAGACCGTGCCCGAGACGGCCGCATCGCATATGGGATCGCGGCCAATATTGGCGGCTGGCGCGCTCGCTGCGCTGGCGCTCGCCGGTACTGTCTTACTGTGGGCGCACTACGGAACCACCGTTTTTTTCGAAACAATCCGCGCCGGTTTTTCGGCGTGTTTTGGCTGATGGGATTTTGGGCCGTGGACGAAAAAACCTCCCGCGTCTTGCTGGTGCTCGGCGCTTTCCTTGCCGGGCTCGTGCTGTTTTTCGGCGCCATCCTGCTGGTGACCGGCTATGTGCCATCGCCCATCGGGCAGGCGGTTGCCGCCGTCGGCGGCCCGTTCAAGCTGCAGGATCAGAACGGCAAGGCCGTGACCGACGGCGACATGAAGGGCAAGCCTTTCCTGGTGTTCTTCGGCTTCACCCATTGCCCCGACATCTGCCCGACCACCCTGTTCGATATGTCGCAGCTTATGAAGGCGCTCGGACCCGATGCCGACCGCACCGGCGCGCTGTTCATTACCGTCGATCCGGAGCGCGACACGATCAAGGTGATGAAGGACTATCTGTCGAACTTCGATCCGCATGTCCGCGGGCTGACTGGCGACCCCGCCGCCGTCAATGCCGCGATCAAGGCCTACCGGGTCTATGCCAAGAAGGTGCCGCTCGAGAACGGCGACTACACGATGGATCACACGGCGCTGGTCTATCTCATGGACAAGAGCGGCCATTTCGTCGCCCCGTTCGATGTGAGCCGGACGCCTGCGGCGGAAGCCGCGGATTTGCGCCGTTATCTGTGATCGAGGTTCAAGCGTAAGGGCCGCCTAAGCGGCACCGGCGCAACGTATTCTGCCGTCCGCCTCGACTTTTTTCCGCGCGCCCGCTAGGCCGATGCAAGCGAGCTTTTAGTCATCAAGCCAAATCCTGCCGCGGATCGTGAGCGATGCAATCTGAAACGGCCAATTCCCGCTATTTCGGGCGCGTGTCTTCGCGGTTGGCGTTGCTCGCATTGATCTTCGCGGCCATTTTTGGCGCGCGTCCGGCCATGACGCAGGGCAACATGGCGCAGAACAGCACGGCGCAGGACAGCACGGCGCCGGGTGTTGTGACCAAGGACGGCGTGACGCCCGCCGTGGCCGCGTCCGCCGCGGTGCCAGGCTTTTGGGATCCGCGGCGCCGGCCGGAGCGGCCGGATCTGTCGCGCATCCAGAGCATTCATTTTCTGACCGAGCTCGACTACCCGCCGTTCGATTATGCCGGGACTGACGGCAACCCGGCCGGATTCAATGTCGATCTGGCGCGGCTTCTATGCACCGAGATCAATACGTCTTGCACCATTCAGGCGCGCCGCTTCGACTTGCTGCTTGCGGCGCTCAACGACAAATCCGGCGGCGGCGATGCCGTGATCGCGTCGATCGCGTCCGACGCCGAGACACGACGGCAGGCCGATTTCACCGATCCTTACTACCGCACGCCGGCGCGCTTTGTGGCGCGCGCCGATAGCCTGATCCGCGACGTGCTGCCGGAACTCGTCGAGGGCAAAAAGATCGCGGTCGTCGCCGGTACGGCGCACGAAGCGTTCCTCAAGGAGATGTTCACCGAGGCCGAGCTGCATCCCTATCCCACTGCGGCGGCCGCGCGTGAAGCGCTGCGCAACAAGGAGGTCGATCTGTTGTTCGGCGACGGCATTTCGCTCGCGTTCTGGCTCAACGGCAGCGATTCCGGCGGCTGCTGCGCGTTCCGCGGCGGCCCTTTTCTTGAAAGCCGCTTCTTCGGTGAAGGCATCGGCATTGCGGTGAAGCGCGGCAACGATCTGTTGCGCCAGGCGCTGAACTGGGCGCTATTCCGGCAATGGGAAAAAGGCGGCTATACCGATCTCTGGCTGCGCTATTTCCCGATCAGTCCGTTTTGACCTGATGTTGAGGTTTGGGCGCTGAGGTTTTAAGGCGATCTGCTTCAAGGGCGATCTGCTTCAAGGGTATATCGATGACAATTGCGGACATTGAAAACCCCACGAGCTTGCGCGAGCTCGCCGAGCAGTCGCACGCTTGGCCGTTCGAGGAGGCGCGCAAGATCGTTGCGCGGCTGAAGAAGACGCCGAAGGACGAGGTGATCTTCGAGACCGGCTATGGGCCATCCGGCCTGCCGCATATCGGCACGTTCGGCGAAGTGGCGCGCACCACGATGGTGCGTCACGCCTTTCGCGTTCTCACCGACGACAAGATCAAAACGCGATTGATCGCCTTCTCCGACGATATGGACGGGCTGCGCAAAGTTCCCGACAACGTACCCAACAAGGAGATGATGACGCAGCATCTCGGCAAGCCGCTGACGAAAGTGCCGGATCCGTTCGGCACGCATCCGAGTTTCGCCGCGCACAACAATGCGCGGCTGCGCGCCTTCCTCGATCAATTCGGCTTCGACTACGAGTTCCTGTCGGCGACGGCCTGCTACACGTCGGGCCGCTTCGATTTAGCGCTGCTGACGATGCTCAAGCACTTCGAAGAGGTGATGGCGGTGATGCTGCCGTCGCTGCGCGAAGAGCGGGCGCAGACCTATTCGCCCTTCCTGCCGATCGATCCGCAAACCGGCATCGTCCTGCAGGTGCCGGTCGTCGCGCATGACGCCAAGGCCGGAACCATCACCTACGAAAATTTAGGCGAGCGGGTCACGACGCTGGTCACCGGTGGGCGCTGCAAGCTGCAATGGAAGCCGGATTGGGCCATGCGCTGGGTCGCGCTTGGTATCGACTATGAAATGGCCGGCAAGGATCTGATCGACTCGGTGAAACTGTCGAGCCAGATCTGCCGCGCGCTCGGCGGCACGCCGCCCGAAGGCTTCAACTACGAGCTTTTCCTCGATGAGAACGGCCAGAAAATATCGAAGTCGAAGGGCAATGGCCTCACCATCGATGAATGGCTGCGCTACGCGAGCCCGGAGAGCTTGTCGCTGTTCATGTATCGCGAACCGAGAGCGGCGAAGCGGCTCTATTTCGATGTCATTCCGCGGCACGTCGATGAATATTTGCAATCTCTCGACGGTTATTCGCGGCAGGGCGGCAAGGAGCGATTGGGCAATCCGGTCTGGCACATTCACAATGGCGCGCCGCCGGCCGCCGACAATCCGGTGCCGTTTGCGATGCTGCTGTCGCTCGTCACCGCGTCGAACGCGGCGAATGCCGACACGTTATGGGGATTCATCGGCCGCTACCGGCCGGGCGTGACGCGGGACACGCATCCGCGGCTCGCGGCGCTAGTCGACTACGCCATCAATTATTATCGCGACTTCGTCGCGCCAAAGAAGCAGTTCCGCGAGCCGAGCGCGGGCGAGCGCGCGGCGCTCACCGATCTGCGCGATGCGCTGTCGCAATTGCCGGCGGATGCTTCGCCCGAAAACATCCAGGATGTCGTCTACGAGATCGGCCGGCGCGAACCGTTTCTTGACGAGAAGAAAAAGGGCAAGGATGGCAAGCCGGGCGTCTCGCTCGATTGGTTCAACATGCTCTATCAGGTGCTGCTCGGCCAGGAGAAAGGCCCGCGCTTCGGCTCCTTCGTCGCGGCCTATGGCGTGCAGAACACGGTCGACATGATCGACGGCGCGCTGGCGCGCTCGGCCTGATTACTGGCTGGCCCACAAGATGCGGGCGATCCACAGCACGTCCGACATCGCCAACGTGCGGTCGGGGTGCTCGACATTGAGCGATTTCAGCTCGATCGATTTCGCAGTTTTGTGTTTCAGCTCCTTCGCCATCACTTCGCCGTTGTGCGTGCGGACGACAACGCGGTCGCCGCGGCGGATCGGCGCGGAAGGCGAAACGACGATGACGTCGCCGTCGCGATAGGCCGGCGCCATCGACTGGCCGGAGATTTCGAGCGCGTAAGCGTGCTCGTCATTGACGGCGGGGAACGCAATCGCGTCCCAGCCGGCGCCGGCCGGTAAGCCGCCGTCATCGAAGTAACCGCCGCTGCCGGCTTCGGCAAAGCCGAGGAGCGGCACCGGCTTTACCGTCATGCTGCCGCTCGCCGGCTCGATCAGCGCGACAAAGGCGTCGAATGGCGTGCCGGTTGCGGCGAGCGCCTTGGCGATCGACTCCGTCGAGGGCCAGCGCGCGCGGCCCTGCGGGGTGATGCGTTTTGATTTGTTGAACGTCGTCGGATCGAGGCCGGCGCGCTTGGCGAGCCCGGAAGCGGAAAGACCCGCGCGCGCGGCGAGGCGATCGATGGCCGACCAGACCTGCGCGTGCGTCAGCATCAGAACCCCAACCCCAGCACGATCCCGAACAAGGTCCCCACCTTCGGAAACGATCATGCTCAAGCGAAAGCTAGAACCGGATTTTGACAGTACCAAAACCGATCGAGCCCTAGCGCTTGGATCATAGGAATTATTGCCTGAATGCTCAAGCCCCGCGGCGTGTCCGGTGGTCCCCGCGAGCACTCACACGAGCACTGGCGGCCCTGCGCCACCTCGCCTTGAACAGCGCAAGTGCCGCCGATAGGGTCGCCCCGCAATTGCGAGGCGCGAAGCGGGCTTAGGTTAGGCTTGGACGTGACGACGATCTACAAAATCTGCGAGCGGACGGCGTGGCAGGAGGCCGAAAGCGCCGGGCTTTATCGCGGCTCGGCGCTCGATATCCGTGACGGTTTCATCCATTTCTCGACCGCGGCCCAGGCCGGCGAAACCGCGGCAAAACATTTCGCCGGGCAGACCGATCTGATGCTGATCGCCGTCGACGGCGATGCGCTGGGTGCGGCGCTGAAATGGGAAACCTCGCGCGGCGGCGATCTGTTTCCTCACCTCTATGCCACTTTGCCGCTCGCGGCGGTGCGTTGGGCGCGGCCGCTGCCCGACGAGATCGGCGGGCGACGCGAGATCGCGGAGCTTACGCCGTGATCGGCCTGTTCGATCGCTTCGTCGATCGGTTGGCGCGGCCGTTTCTGCATGCGCTCGACCCGGAAGACGCGCATCGGCTCGCGATCAAAATGCTGAAATACGCGCCCGTGCCGCCCCCTCCGCGCGACGATCCGCGGCTGGCGCTGCGCGTGTTCGGACTTAATTTCCGAAACCCGATCGGGGTCGCGGCGGGCTTTGACAAAAACGCCGAAGTGCCGGATGCGCTGCTGCGCGTCGGTTTCGGCTTTGTCGAAGTCGGCACCATCACGCCGCTGCCGCAACCCGGTAATCCGAGGCCGCGGCTGTTCCGGCTCGATGCCGATCGCGGCGTCATCAACCGGCTCGGCTTTAATTCGGAAGGCTCGCAAGCGGCGCTGAAGCGGCTCGCGGCGCGGGCCAATGCCGGCGGCGTGGTCGGCATCAATGTCGGGGCCAACAAGGAATCGCCCGACCGCATCGCCGATTACGTGCAGCTCATCGAGCGCTTCGCGGCGGTGGCGAGCTACGTCACCGTCAATATTTCCTCGCCGAACACGCCGGGCCTGCGCAACTTGCAGCAAGCCGCCGTGCTCGACGATCTCTTGGCGCGCGTGATCGATACGCGCGAGCGCGTTGCCCCGCATGCCGGCCCGACGCCGGTGCTGGTAAAGATCGCGCCCGATCTTTCGCTGCCCGATCTCGACGATGTCGTCGGCATCGCGCGCTCGCGCCGCGTCGACGGCATGATCGTCGGCAACACCACGGTGGCGCGGCCGCCGCACTTGCGCGAGGTCAAGACGGCGAAAGAAACCGGCGGTCTGTCTGGCCGACCGCTATTGCCGCTCGCGGACCGCATGCTGGCCGAGACCTATGTGCGGGTCGAAGGCGTGTTTCCCCTGGTCGGCGCCGGCGGCATCGATACCGGCGCCAGCGCTTTAGCAAAAATGCGCGCCGGCGCGAGCCTCCTTCAAGTCTATTCGGGATTGGTCTTCGCCGGCCTTGGCCTGGTCGCCGATATCAAGCGCACGCTCCTCGCGGCGCTCGAACGCGATCACGCCTCAAGCCTTGCCGACTATATCGGCGCCGACGCGGCTTCCGTCACCGCCGAACCGTGGCCGGAATGACAAGATAGAATTTTCGGCCAGAAATTCCGCGTTAGCGCATTGCCGTCGCGCCGGGCGAGGGCAATAGCACCGGTTTGAGCGAAGGAACAAGCCGGCGCTTTTCCCGCCGGGCCGGAATCGCGCGGTAGACCTGTTTGGTCGCCTCGACGATGTGGACGCCGGCGAACGGCGCCGACAATGTTGCACCGGTGCGTTCCCATGCGACGGCAGAGCGCAGGAACAGGCTCCCTGAAATGGGTGGCACGTAAAGCGCTTCGCCCCAGCCGGTCGGCGTGAACCAGGTGTCGCGCAAAAGCTGCGTGATCTGGGTGCGCGAATAAGGGCGGCCGTGGCCAAATGGAGTGGTGTCCATGCGCGCCCAAACGCCGCGCCGGTTCGGCACCACGGCCAAGAGCCTGCCGCCGGCGGCAAGGACGCGCCAGGCTTCGCGCAACAATTCGGCCGGGTCCGGCGACATTTCGAGCGCATGGACGAGGAGCACGCGATCCACCGCCGAATCGGTGAGCGGCAATTCGTCCTCCTCGACCAAAGCGGTCAGCGCCGGCCGCGCCGAAGGCCAGCGCACCACGCCTTGCGGCGCCGGCATCAGGGCTAAGCAGCGCTCGGCCTCTTCGCGGAACAGGCCGAGATAGGGCGTGGCATAGCCGATGCCGAGCACACGCATCGTGCTCGTGTCGGTCCAGCGGGCGCGGATGCCGCGGCCGATAAACCGCCGGGCCACGACGCCCAGGTGCTGGGCGTAGAAATTGCGCAGATCGACCACATCCATGCCGGTAAAATAGCATGATTTCAGCGGTCATTCCGGGGTCGAGCGCAGCGAGGAGCCCGGAATCCATAGCCACCGCTCATTGAAGTTAATATCTTGAAGGTCGGAACCTACCCGACCTTTCGGGGGTATGGATTCCGGGTTCGCGCTTTGCGCGCGCCGGAATGACGACTTTGGCACCAATGATCGGGAAAAATCATGCCGGCTGAAACCTATCTATTCCCCTGTCTTTCCGACAATTTCGGCGTTCTCATCCACGATCCGGCGAGCGGCGCAACGGCGTCGATCGACGCGCCCGAGGCCGCGCCGGTCGAGGCCGCGCTGAAAAAGACCGGCTGGCGGCTGACCGACATCCTGGTCACGCATCATCACGGCGATCACACCGCCGGCATCGGCGAGCTTAAAGCGCAGCACAAATGCCGCGTCGTCGCGCCGCGCGCGGAAGCGCAACGCATCGCGCATGTCGACGAAACGGTGGGCGAGGGCGACAAAGTCAAAGTCGGTTCGCTCGAAAGCGGCGTTCTCGACACGCCTGGGCACACGTCCGGACACATTTCGTATTTCTTCCCGGCCGACAAGCTCGCCTTTGTCGGCGACACTTTGTTTTCGATCGGCTGCGGCCGCGTCATCGAGGGCAATCCCGAAATGATGTGGCACTCGCTGTTGAAGCTGCGCGGCTTGCCGGACGACACGCGTTTTTATTGCGGCCACGAATATACCAACGCCAATATCCGCTTCGCCAAAACCATCGAGCCGCACAACAAGGCGCTCGCGGCGCGCGCCGAAGAGGTGAGCAAACTCCTCAGTTCGGGAAAGGCCACCATTCCGGCCACGATCGGCGCGGAAAAAACGGCCAATCCGTTCCTGCGCGCCGACGATGCGGACGTGGCGAAATCGCTCGGGCTTGCTGATGCTCCAGCGTGGAAGGTTTTCGCCGAAATCCGCGAGCGCAAAAACAAGTTCTGAGAAGGCGCAAGTTTTGAGAAAACGCCCATTTTGAGCGCGACGCTGACCGCCGCCGACATCATCCGGATGCTCGATCTCAAGCCGCATCCGGAAGGCGGCCATTTCCGCGAGACGTTTCGCGACGCGCAGCAGACTGCCGGTGGCCGCGCGGCATCGACCGCGATCTATTTTCTTCTTGCGCGCGGCGAGCGCTCGCATTGGCATCGCGTCGACGCGGTCGAAGTCTGGCACTGGCATGCCGGCGCGCCGCTCAAACTCGAAATTTCGCAACAGTCCGGGAAGATCGAAAGCCTGACGCTCGGCTGCGATCTTGCCGCGGGCGAGCGTCCGCAAGGAATCGTGCCGGCTCACGCCTGGCAGGCGGCGCACACGCTTGGCGATTGGACGCTGGTCGGCTGCACCGTCGCGCCGGGCTTCGATTTCAAGACGTTTGAGCTCGCGCCGAAGGGCTGGTCACCATGACAGCCAGAGTAGGAGGCTTGCTGCTCGTCGCCGCCAGGAACGAATGCAGCGCGGCCACGACTTGCGCGCCTTCACCGACGGCCGCGGCGACGCGCTTGATGGATTTGGCGCGAACATCGCCGATGGCGAACACGCCGCGCCGGCTTGTCTCAAGCGGATGACGATCGCCGCCGGCGTCTTCGCCGGTCAACACAAAGCCTTTGTCGTCCAGCCTTACACCGGAGCCTGTGAGCCAATCGGTGTTCGGCTCGGCGCCGATGAACAGGAACAGGTGGGAGATAGGCCGCCGCACTTCGTCGCCGCTTACGCCGTGACGCCAACGCACCGCTTCCAGCATGCCGTTGCCGCCCTCCAGCCCGCACACCGCGCAGCCGGTTTCGACTTCGACATTGGCGAGGCCCTCGATGCGGTCGACGAGATAACGCGACATCGTCTCGGACAAATCCGGCCGGCGCACCAGCATCCGGACTTTGACCCCTTGGCCGGCGAGAAACACCGCGGCCTGGCCCGCCGAATTGCCGGCTCCGACCAAAGCGACTTCCTGATCGGCGCACAGCTTCGCCTCGAGCGGCGTAGCCCAGTAGTGCACGCTCGCTCCCTCGAAGGCGTCGAGATTGTCGACAGTCAGCCGGCGATACCGCGCGCCGCTGGCGACCACCACTGAACGGGCCCTGACGCGCTCGCCATTGTAGAGATCGAGGACGAAGGGATCGTCGCCGCCTTCGTGGGCGCACAGCTTGCTCACTTCGTCCGGGATCGCCATCTCGGCGCCGAATTTTTGCGCCTGATTGTAAGCGCGCGCCATCAGCGCAATGCCGGTGATGCCGGTCGGAAAGCCGAGATAATTTTCGATGCGGGCCGAGGCCCCGGCCTGGCCGCCGAAGGCACGGCAATCCAGCACCAGGACGGAGAGTCCTTCCGACGCCGCATAGACCGCCGTGGCGAGACCGGCCGGACCGGCGCCGATGACCACGACGTCGTAAAGGCGATTGGGATCGATCGGCCGCACCAGTCCGACGCAGCGCGCCAATTCGTTTTCGCCGGGATTGCGCAGCAATTGTCCGCCCGGACAAAGCACGATCGGCAATTGTCCCGGATCGACGTGGAAGCGCTCGATGAGCGCCTTCGCCTCGGCATCGGTGTCGGAATTGAGCAGTTGATGCGGGTGACCGTTGCGGCGGAGAAAGCCTTGCAGCCGCAGCACGTCGGCATTCTCCGCGCGCCCGATAATCACGGGCCCGCCGGCGCCGATTTCGAGAAGGCCGACGCGGCGCAGGATCAGCGCGCGCATGATCCGTTCGCCGAGCTCGGCTTCGGCAATGAGCAGCGCGCGGAGCCGGTCCGGAGCGATGATGATGCTGTGTACCGGCTCGATCGCGGTTGCATCCGCAAGCGACGGCCGCCCCGCCATTTGCGCCAATTCACCCAAGAACTGGCCGGGCCCATGGGTGACGATCGTGTGGCGATGACCCGAGCTATCGGTCTGGGTAACCTCGACTTTCCCGCAGGGGATGACGATGAGGCCGGGCCCGATCCGGCCGGCCGTGAAGAGCTTGTCGCCGGTCGCAAAGGTTTGGCATGCGCCGAACCGGCGCATCCGTTCGATCTCGAACGGCTCGAGATCGGGGAACATCTGGTCGCGTCGCCGCTCGATGATGGGCTGAAGAGGCGGCGCCATGGGAACCCGACTACGACCTGATGCTGGACAAACGCTGCACCCTATATAGGTCGGCTTTCGCTCACGCGAAATACTGCCCGCCATTGGCGGTGAGCGTCGATCCGGTGATCAGGCCGGCATCATCGGAGGCGAGAAAAACCACGCAGCGCGCGATTTCCTCGGGTTCGCCCAGCCGGCCGATCGGGATCAGCGGCAGCACGCTCTTTTGCAGCACTTCCTGCGACATGGCTTTGACCATGTCGGTCGCAATGTAGCCGGGGCAGATCGCATTGACGGTGACGCCCAAGCGCGCGCCTTCGTGCGCCAGCGCTTTGGTGAAGCCGATCTCGCCGGCCTTGGCGGCAGAATAGTTCACCTGGCCGAACTGGCCCTTCTGGCCGTTGATCGAGGAAATATTGACGATGCGGCCGAACTTGCGCTCGCGCATGCCCTCGATGACCTGGCGGCACATGTTGAACAGCGAGCCGAGATTGGTGTTGATCACCTCCGCCCATTGTTCCTGTTTCATGCGGTGAAGCTGGGCGTCGCGCGTGATGCCGGCATTGTTGACCAGCACATCGACCGGCCCGACCTCGGCCTGGACTTGTTTCACGCCTGAAGCGCAAGCGTCGAATGACGACACGTCCCACTTGAAGACGGGGACGCTGGTTTCCGACTTGAACTTCTGAGCCGCCTCATCGTTGCCGCCGTAATTGGCCGCAACATCGTAGCCGGCTGCTTTGAGGGCCTTGCAAATGGCCGCGCCGATACCGCGCGTCCCCCCCGTAACCAGCGCAACGCGGGGCATAATCTCCTCCCTATCCAGATCCCACCACCGTCCCGGTCACCGGACTAGACCATGATCCAATTCAAATGAATCGGATCACAGTCTAGATTTTTCGTTTGAGTATGATCTTTTCCGAAAATCGGGTTCCACTTTTCGGGATCATGCTCTAGTTCACGAATTCGCCGGGCCCGTTCCGGGACGCTATGTCCTGGTTTTGGAGCCAGCTTAGAGACGTCAATGGCCGGCGCAAGTTGGCACTCGTGCCGGCCATAATTGCGGGAGCGACGTCTGGGGTCATACCTTACGTCGTAGTGACCTACATCAATGATAGGCGCGGCCGGCGCCTACCGTTCCAAGCACATTGCAATACCCATGCCGCCGCCGATGCACAAAGTGGCGAGGCCCTTCTTGGCATTGCGCTTTTGCATCTCGTAAAGCAGCGTCACCAGCACGCGGGTGCCCGACGCGCCGATCGGATGGCCGATGGCGATCGCGCCGCCATTGACGTTGACCTTGCTGGTATCCCAGCCGAGGTCCTTGTTGACGGCGCAGGCCTGCGCCGCGAAGGCCTCGTTGGCTTCGATGAGGTCGAGATCGCCGGCATTCCAGCCGGCCTTTTTGAGCGCCGCGCGCGACGCCGGGATCGGGCCGGTGCCCATGATCTTCGGATCGACGCCGGCTTGCGCCCACGACACGATGCGCGCCAGCGGCGTCTTGCCGAGCTTCGCAGCCTCGCTCGCCTTCATCAGCACCACCGCGGCGGCGCCGTCATTGATGCCCGACGCATTGGCCGCCGTCACGGTGCCTTCCTTGTCGAAAGCGGGCCGCAGCTTGCCGACCGATTCGAGCGTGGTGCCGTGTTTCGGATATTCGTCGGCGTCGACGACGGTGTCGCCCTTGCGGCCTTTGATCGTAACGGGGGTGATCTCGTCCTTGAACTTTCCGGCTTTCTGCGCCGCCTCGGCCTTGTTCTGCGAAGCGACCGCGAATTCGTCCTGCTGCTGGCGCGTGATCTGCCACTGCCGCGCGACGTTCTCGGCGGTATTGCCCATGTGATAGCCGTTGAAGGCGTCCCACAGGCCGTCCTTGATCATCGTATCGATCATCTCGAAATTGCCCATCTTCACGCCGCCGCGGAGATAGGCGCAGTGCGGCGCGACGCTCATGGATTCCTGTCCGCCGGCGACGACGATCTCGGAATCGCCGTTGGCGATGGCCTGATAGCCGAGCGCGACCGAGCGCAGGCCCGAGCCGCAAAGCTGATTGACGATCCAGGCCGGTGTTTCGACTGGGATGCCGGCGGCGATCGAAGCCTGGCGGGCCGGATTCTGGCCCTGACCCGCGGTCAAAATCTGGCCCAAGATCACTTCGGAGACCCGCGGCGCCTCGACGCCCGCGCGGTCGAGCGCCGCCTTGATCGCCGTCTTCCCAAGGTCATGAGCGGGCACGGTCGCGAATGCGCCATTGAATGCGCCGACCGGCGTGCGCGTCGCGCTGACAATGACAATATCGTCTCTCATGGGTGATCCTTCCGGTTAGGGCGTTATTCTCAGGCGGGCTTGAATCTCGGGGCGGGCTTGCCGCCGGCACCTTCATATATGTCATAGGGAGGCGTCCAGCCCTCGACAAGGCTGGAGAAGGCCGCATCGCTGTCATGCCGAAAGCAAGCAGGTTGACGGCCGATTTGTGCGCAGCAACGCTCGGTTTTTGCTGCATGTTTTGCCGGGCCACAATAACGGTAGCCGCGCCGCACAAAACCGCCTATTTTGATGGCAACGTCGCTTGCGTTGGTGCCCGAATGACAGAAGCCACGACCAAGACCTCCGAACCGGTTACGATCAAAAAGTACGCCAATCGGCGTCTCTATAATACGGGTACGAGCACCTACGTCACGCTCGAAGACCTCGCCGCGATGGTCAAGACCGGCAACGATTTCGTCGTCTTCGACGCCAAGACCTCGGAAGACATCACGCGCTCGGTGCTCGCCCAGATCATCTTCGAGCAAGAGAACAAGCAGGGCCAGAATCTTCTGCCGATTACGTTTCTGCGCCAGCTCATCCGCTTCTACGGCGACAGCATGCAGATGCTGGTTCCGCGCTACCTCGAAGTCTCCATCGATTCGTTGACGCGCGAACAGGAAAAGTTCCGCAATCAGATGGCGCAGGCTTTTGGCGTCGGCGCCTTCACTTCGCTCGAGGAGCAAGTGCGGCGCAACATGGAAATGTTCGAGCGCACATTCGCCATGTTCGCGCCCTTTGCGCGGCGCGAGAGCGCCGCTGCGAACGCTACCGCCGACGCGGCGGCTGCTGCTGCGGCGGCGGAGGCCGGAAAAGTTCCGCAAAAGACCGGCGACATCGACGATCTCAAGCGGCAGCTCGAAGACATGCAGCGCAAGGTCGATCGGCTGTCGCAAAAAGACTAGACCATGATCCGATTAAGTTGAATCAGATCATGGTCCGGGTTTTCGTTGGAGCATGGTCTTTTCGGAAAACCGGTTTCCACCCCGGATCAAGTCCGGGGCAGGCTTTTTCCGGATCATGCTCTAAACGGCGACCGCCCCGGATTGAATTTCAGCGGCGCTCGCGATCCCTGCTGCGATCCCTGCCACAAGCCATGGCCGTTCGGTCGACGCGAGCCCGATCAGCGCGCCTTGCAGATAATCGCAGCCCCATTCTTGCAGCGTCCGCGCCGCCTCGTCGTCCTGCACCCATTCGGCAACCGTTTTCAGTTTCAGCCGTTGCGCAAGCTCGATCAGCGTGCGCACGAAAGCGCGATCGTCCTCCGAACGCATGATGTCACGCACGAAAGCGCCGTCGATCTTGACGATATCGACGCCGAGCTTGCGCAGATTACGGAACGACGTGTAGCCGGCGCCGAAATCATCCATGGCGATGCGGCAACCGAGATCTTTGACGCGGGTAACAAAACCGCGGGTTTCGTCGATATCGAGAATGGTGGCGCCCTCGGTGATTTCGACGATCAGCCGCTCGGCGACGCTGGGGTGCGGGCGGAGCAGCGATCCCAGTCCCGACCACCAATCGGGATCGGTGGTCGAAGCCGGCGAGACATTCAGGCTTGCTTGCAAGCCCGGAGCTCCGATCAGCTCGTCGACGACCAATTCGAGCACGCGGAAATCGAGCAGACGCACGAGCCCGAGCCGTTCCGCGACCGGAATGATATCGGTGGCGGCGATGAGGCCGCCATCGGCGCTCCGAATGCGCATCAGGCACTCGTAGAAGGCCGGCCGCCGATCCGCCGCGGCTATTACGGTTTCGTAGGCGAGGAAGATGCGCCTCTCGTTCAGCGCGGCGACGATCGCATCGGTCGCCCGCACATTTTCGCGGCGCATCGCCTCGCGCTCGATATTGGGCAGGTAGGCTTCGAATGAGCCGCGGCGCCGCGCCTTGGCGGCGTCGAGGCTTTCCTGCGCACGCGCCAGCACTTCCGTCACGCTGCGGGCGTGACGCGGCGCGGTGATGCCGCCGATCGTGACCGTAACCGCGATTGGGCCGGCGGCAGTCGGCACCATTGCTTCGCGGACGCCCGCGAGCATGCGTTCGGCGGCAATCGCCATGTCGTCGGGCGTGCAGTCGCGCAGCACGAGACCAAACTTATTGCCTGCGAGGCGGCCGAGCGTGTCCTTGCCGCGCATCCGGCTGCGCACGCGCTTCCCGACTTCGCGGATAACTTCGTCCGCGGTGTCGAAGCCATGGGACTCGTTGATGCGCGCCAGATTGTCGATCGCGACCAACAGAAAGCCGCAGGAGGCGCGGAAGCGCAGCGCCTCGTCGATCGTGTCTTCGAGAACTTCCAGGAGGCGGTGGCGGTTCAGCTCGCCGGTCAGGCCATCGCAGCGCGCGAGAAATGTAAGCTGGCGCTCATGCTCATGGCGTTCGTTGATGACGCGAAGCACGCCGAGCGCGCGCACCGGCTGTCCGGAGGCGCCGGCAAACCAGCGGCCGGTGTCCTCGACCCAAAGCTTTGTTTCCGATCCGGGATCGGGGCGGATGCCGTATTGAATCTGGTAGGCGACGCCGTGCCCGTCGTCGCGCTTGTTCGATTGCGCGACGGCGTCGAAACGCGCCTGCGCGTTTTCGGCCTCGAGGATCTGTGCATAGCCGCGGCCCGTGGAAATCGCGGCAGGGTCGGGAATGAGCAGCACGCCGGCGGCGTTGCCGCCCCACAACAGCACATCTGTGTCGATGCGCCAGTCGTAGGCGACTTCACCGACCGAGGCGAGGATTTGCGCGGCGTCAAGTTGCGCAGGCGGCTGCGTTGCAGCGCCAAGTGAATTAGTGCCAAGCGAATTGGCGCCAAGCGGATTATCGGCTGAGCTCACGCCGCTGAACTCATCTTTGAAAATGGGGCTCTGAAGATCGTTGCGCCAGACTCTATCGGCAAGACTTTAAACGATTCGGTAAATCGCGGCCCTGCGCGCCCGGCGGCACGCCCTTTGCGATCTCCTGACTGACGGTCAAGAAACGTCCCGTTTCGGGACAGGAGACGCCGGTGAGTAACGCTTTGGTTCCGGTCACGCCGATGATCCGCGACAGCGAAACGCCGCGTGAGGGGAGCCGTCCGAATGCCGGCTTTATCGCGCAGCTCATCGCGACCTCGGCGAAGGCGCCGCAAACCCGCGCCCGCCGCCGCGCCGAGCCCAAGGAAGCGATCAGCGCCTATGCGGAACTAGGCCGACGGCCCAGCAAGTCCGGGCGCGTCCTCTCCCGCTCGCTCTAAGCCTCAGATTCTATTAGGTTTCTACAATCGCGCGGCGCTGTTGGGGTCTTTGTCGGGGCCTTGGGGCAACCCGCATTCCAACAGCGCGGGTCTTGTGCCTTGGGGAAGGCTCCCGCAAATGATGCCGGCGGAGAGCGGCACGTGACCTACACCGTCAAAGAAATCTTCAAGACATTGCAAGGCGAGGGCGCCCAGGCCGGCCGCCCTGCCGTGTTCTGCCGTTTCGCCGGCTGCAATCTGTGGTCGGGCCGCGAGCAGGACCGCGCCGGCGCCGTCTGCCAATTCTGCGATACCGATTTTGTCGGCACCGACGGGCCCGGCGGCGGGCGCTTCGAAAGCGCCGGCGAACTCGCACGCGCCATCGCGCAAGCTTGGGCGGGTGACGCGCCGCGGCGCTTTGTGGTCTTCACCGGCGGCGAGCCATTGCTGCAACTCGATCCCGCGCTGATCGATGCGGTCCACCGGCATGGTTTCGACATCGCCGTTGAAACAAACGGAACGCAAGACGCCCATGGCGGCATCGATTGGATTTGCGTCAGCCCGAAAGCCGGCGCGCCGTTGCGGCAAAAGAGCGGCCACGAACTCAAGCTCGTTTATCCGCAGAGCGGCATCGATCCCGCCGAGCTACTCACCTTGCAGTTCGATCATTTTTGGCTGCAACCGATGGACGGCCCCGATCGCGCGGCGAATACCGCCGCCGCGATCGATTATTGCCTCGCCCATACAAATTGGCGATTGAGCGTGCAAATGCACAAGCTCGTTGGAATTCCGTGATGTTGGAAATCAGTAAGCAATTCAGATTCGAGTCGGCGCATACGCTGCAGCGCGAAGCCGATGCGACCCGCGAAGCAAGCAAGCGCATTCACGGTCACTCCTATCGCGCCGAGGTTGTCGTGCGCGGCGATGCCGATCCGAAGACCGGCATGGTGGTCGATTTCGGCGTGCTCGCGCGCGCCATCGAGCAAGCGCGGTCGGGCTTGGACCACCACTTTCTCAACGAAGTGCCCGATCTTGGCCCGGCAACGATGGAAAATCTGTCGATCTGGATTTGGCGCAAAGTCGCGGCCAATTGCGCAGGCTTGAGTCGCGTGACGGTTCATCGCGATAGCACCGGTGAAATGTGCAGTTATTTCGGGCCAAATAACTAGTTTTTTCGTTGGAGCATGATCTTTTCGGAAAAACCGGTTTCCACTTTTCCGGATCATGCTCTAAGCGCGGCAAAAGCTGCGTCAGGCCAAAATGGGCGTCAGACTTGGCCTTCGACTTCGATCTGCCGCCGCGACGCGCGCATGCCGATGATGAAGCCCGCGAGCACATCGACCAGCGCAATCGCCATCAGCAGAAAAAACGTCGACGTCGCGGCCTGCGGCACCAAAAGAAATTCGACCAGCATGCCGATGAACAGCACCATCGCCAGGATGTGATCCATGACACTGCGCATGCCCATGCGCGTCGCCTTGATCATTTCGATCCAGAGCAAAAAGATCGAGCAGGCGATGAGGATATCTTCCCAGGTCAGCACCCAGTCCTGACCCGACATCATGTGCACCGTCGTCACCGGCGCGGTCCAACCGACCCCCGGAGTGAGGAACGCAATCATATTGTAGATGGCGAAGGGAAGAAGAAGGAGCGGGAAGCCGAGCACGAACATGACGTCGATCTTTCGTCACATAGCTCTTTGGTTGGGCGGCTCTCTCGTCACATAACACGCTGATCCGTGGCTATTTCAGCCGCGGACGGCGAGCGAAGCTTAGGCTTCGCCCCTCTTCTTCAGCACTTGCCGGCCGCGATACATGCCGGTCTTCAGATCGATGTGGTGCGGACGGCGCAATTCGCCGGAATCCTTGTCTTCCACATAGGTCGGCGCCTTCAGCGCGTCGGCGGACCGGCGCATGCCGCGTCGCGATGGCGAAGTTTTTCGTTTCGGCACGGCCATGGGGTCGTTCTCCTAGATCGGTCGTGTTGCTCGGGGTGGCGCGCTTATAGAAGAACAAGTCTCGTAATGCTAGGGGCCGTTAGGGGCTCGCTATGGACCCTTTGCGCAGGCCGCCAGCCCGGAAAACTCCTCCGAACGGCGTTCATAGAGGCCGGCCAGCCGGCGGACCAGGATGCTCGGCGTCCGGGCGCTGCGGCGGTATGGGTTGGGCAGGATCGAAGCCAGTTCGGCTGACTCGCGGCCATTGAGGTCGCGAGCGGATTTGGCAAAGGCCCAGCGGGCGCCGGCTTCGGCCCCAAACTCGCCGTTCGGGCCCAATTCGGCGATGTTGAGGTAAATTTCCAGGATCCGCCGCTTCGGCAGGACCAGATTGAGCCACAGCGCCAGCGGAATTTCGAGCGCCTTGCGGACGTAGCTGCGGCCTTGCCAGAGGAAAAGATTCTTGGCGGTTTGCTGGGTGATCGTGGAAGCCCCGCGCGCCTCGCCCCGCTCGCTGGATTGCCGCAAGGCCTCGCGCATGGCGCCGAGATCGATACCGCGATTATGACAAAAGCTGCCGTCCTCGGCGACGATCACGGCAAGCGGCAGCGCCGGCGACATGCGGTTCAGCGGCAGCGTCATGCGTTCGACGCGCGAGCCGGTGGCCCATCGCCAGAGCATCGGCGTCGAGACCGGGTCGATGAATCGGTAAAGCGGCGCGATCATGTAAGGGACCAGCACCAGGACCGCGACGGCGATGACGAGACACACCACCACGCGTCGCAGAGGCGAATTCGCGCTGGACCATGCCGCAGCGCGCCGCATCATGGACTAATCCCGCGCGTAACCGATCAATGGCTTCTTCTTCCGTCCGAGCAGGATCAAAATGGCCGCAACGACGCCGACGACGGCCCAGGCCGGCAGGTCGAAGCCTTTCTGCAGGTAAGGATCCCAGGCCCATACGAATTTCTGTTTCAGCCAATTTTGCGCGAGGTTGAGGCTGTTCTGGTCGACGATGGCCCAGACATCGCCGACCTTGGTGTAGGCGAGGTCGTGATTGGCGATCGATTTGGTCCCGTCATAAACGAAGAACACAAAGGCGGTCGCCAGCAGGCACAGGCCGATAAAGCGAAGTAGGAATCTGATCATCAGGTTCTGACTGCGGATGGAGTTTGCGGATGGCCGTAAAGACGAAGCGGTCCTTCGACTCGGATAGGGGCAAGCTGTATATGAGCAGGCATTACCCTCCCGCGCCCGCTTGTTCAATGCGGCGCTTTTCGCAGCGCAGCCTTACCCAGTCTTGCGGACACCCTGCCTGATTTGTTGCCAGACTTGTTGCCTGACTTGGCCTCGCACTCCCCTTGAGCATGGGCCGCCGGTTTCGCTAAGGTTCCACCCCGCCTCACGCTGCTTCGTATTATCCATAGGAAATTGAAATGGCTTCCAAAAATGGCGGCGGCTCGCACCGCCCGACCTTCACCGACCAGGAAGCTCTGCTGTTCCACAGCCAGGGCCGGCCGGGAAAACTCGAAGTCGTGGCGACCAAGCCGATGGCGACGCAGCGCGACCTCTCGCTCGCCTATTCGCCCGGGGTCGCCGTCCCGGTGCTGGCCATCGCCGAGGATGAAGCCAAGGCCTTCGATTACACGACCAAGGGCAATTTCGTCGCCGTCATCACCAATGGCACCGCCATTCTCGGCCTCGGCAATCGCGGCGCGCTGGCGGCGAAACCGGTGATGGAGGGCAAGGCGATCCTGTTCAAACGCTTTGCCGATATCGACTCCATCGATATCGAAGTCTCCACCGAAGATCCAGACGAGTTCATCAATTGCGTCAAACTGCTCGGCAAAGGCTGGGGCGGCATTAATCTCGAGGATATCAAGGCGCCGGAATGTTTCATCATCGAGCAGCGGTTGCGTGAACTGCTCGACATTCCGGTGTTTCATGACGATCAGCACGGCACCGCCATCATCGCTGCCGCCGGCCTGATCAACGCGCTCGAACTGACCGGCCGCGAAATCCCAAAAACCAAGATCGTCTGCAACGGCGCCGGCGCCGCCGGCATCGCCTGCCTCGAACTGTTGCGCGCCATCGGCTTTCGCTCGGAAAACCTGATCCTCTGCGACACCAAGGGCGTGATCTACGAAGGCCGTACCGAAGGCATGAACCAGTGGAAGTCGGGCTTTGCCGTCAAAACCAAGGCGCGCACGCTCGCCGAAGCGCTGGCCGGCGCTGACGTGTTCTTTGGCGTCTCCGTCAAGGGCGCGGTGACAAAGGACATGGTGAGGTCCATGGCCGACAAGCCGATCATTTTCGCCATGGCCAATCCGGATCCCGAGATCACGGCGGAAGAGGTCGCCGAAGTGCGCAGCGACGCCATCATGGCGACCGGCCGCTCCGACTATCCGAACCAGATCAACAACGTGCTCGGCTTCCCCTACATTTTCCGTGGCGCGCTCGATGTCCGCGCCCGCGCGATCAATATGGAAATGAAGATCGCGGCGGCGCACGCGCTCGCCAATCTCGCGCGCGAGGACGTGCCCGACGAAGTCGCCGTGGCCTACGGCGCGCGGCCGAAATATGGGCCGGACTACATCATTCCGGTGCCGTTCGATCCACGCCTGATCTCCGACATTCCTCCGGCGGTGGCGAAAGCCGCCATGGAATCGGGTGTCGCGCGGCGGCCGATCCCCGACATGGCGGTCTATCGCCAGCAATTGCGCAGCCGGCTCGATCCGATCGCCGGCGTCTTAACTGGCGTCTATGAGCGGTTGCGGCGGCGGCCGCAGCGCGTCGTCTTCGCCGAGGGTGAAGAGGAGCAGGTGATCCGCGCGGCCGCGACGTTCGTGCACCAGGGCCTCGGCTCCGCGCTGTTGTGCGGCCGCGAACGGCGCGTCCGCGAGACCGCGCAAGCGCTCGGCGTCGAGCTCGGCGGCGGTATCGAAATCATCAATGCGGCGATGTCGTCGCGTAATGCCGCCTATGCCGCCTATCTTTACGAACGGCTGCAACGCCACGGCTTCCTGCAACGCGACTGCCAGCGCCTGGTGAATCAGGACCGCAATCACTTCGCATCCTGCATGGTCGCGCTCGGCGACGCCGACGCCATGGTCACCGGCGTCACCCGCAATTTCTCGGTGGCACTGGAAGATGTGCGCCGCTGTATCGACGCCAAGCCCGGACACCGCGTCATGGGCGTCTCGCTGGTGCTGGCGCGCGGGCGCACTGTATTGGTCGCCGATACCGCGGTGACCGAGATGCCTACCGCCAACGACATCGCCGAGATCACGATCGAGGCGGCGCGCGTCGCCCGCACTTTGGGTTACGACCCGCGGGTCGCGCTGCTCGCCTCCTCGACCTTTGGCTATCCGGTGAGCGAGCGCTCGTCGCGCGTGCAGGAGGCGGTGCAAATCCTCAATAGCCAGCGTGTCGATTTCGAATATGACGGCGATATGGCGGCCGATGTCGCGCTGAACATGGAGCTGCGCGAGGCCTATCCGTTTTGCCGCCTGTCCGGGCCGGCCAATGTGTTGATCATGCCGGCGATCCACTCCGCCTCGATCTCGACCAGGCTTTTGATGGAACTGGGCGGGGCGAACGTGATCGGGCCGATGTTGGTGGGTCTCGACCGCTCGGTGCAGATCGTGCCGCTGTCGGCAAACGACGCCCAGCTCGTCAACATGGCGGCGCTCGCCGCCTTCAATGTCGGCGGCTGAACCGGTTCCTGGTTCGAGCGTTAACCTTGTGGTGCCTGCCGCGAATATCGCGGCAGCCGATTCATCATGCCGAAACCTGTGTCGATTAGCGTGCCTCGCTCCCGCTGATCCCCGCTCGAATGTGTAGTGTTCATGCAGCATTTTGCGCCTCTGGCCCCGGACCTGTTCGCTCTCGAGATCGTCGGACTGGTCAAAAGTTTTGACCGCCCCGCGGTCGATCATCTCGATCTCACCGTGCGCGGCGGAGAATTTTATGCGCTGCTCGGCCCGAATGGCGCGGGCAAGACGACGACGCTGCGCATGATCGCAGGCCTGCTTCGCCCTGACGCCGGCACCATCCGCGTCGCCGGTATCGACGCGCTGGCCGATCCGGTCGCGGCCAAGCACGTGATGGCGTGGATCTCGGACGAGCCGATGATCTACGACAAGCTCACGCCTCAAGAATATCTCGAATTCATCGCCGGGCTTTGGGACATCGCGCCGGAGCTCGCCGCGCCGCGTGCGCATGAGCTGCTGCACTGGCTCGATCTTCTCCCGCATGCGCACGAGCGCTGCGAGGGTTTTTCCAAGGGCATGCGGCAGAAAGTGGCGCTTGCCGGCGCGCTCGTTCACGAGCCGCAAGTGATCATTCTCGACGAGCCGCTCACCGGGCTCGATGCCGGCTCCGCGCGCCAGGTCAAGAACGTGTTGCGCGAGCGCGTGCGCTCTGGCGGCACGATCGTCATGACGACGCATATTCTCGAAGTGGCCGAACGGATGGCCGACCGCATCGGCGTCATCGCGCATGGCAAGCTGATCGCCGAAGGCACGCTCGACGAGCTGCGTCAGCAGGCCGGCAACAAGAATGCCGGCGTTGCCGGCGGCGCCAGCCTTGAAGACACGTTCCTCGCTCTGGTTGCCGAGCAAGCCGCGGCAGCGTGATGGCGCAGCCGGGCACTGCCGTTTGGTTTGCCCAGCACGAAGCGCGTCTGGCGTGGCGCGAATGGCTCGCCATGATGACCGCCGGCCGGCGCGAGCGCTTGCCCCGCGCTCTCATCGCCATCGCGGTTTTCGTGATCTTCATGCACGTCGTCGCCTATTGGATGGTCGGCCGCTATGCCGACGCCGTCGCGGACAAGGCGACGCTGGTTGCGATTTCCGCAAGCGTGTTGCTGTCATGGTTCTTGATGGTGTCACAGGCCATGGAATCGATGACACGCGCATTCTACGCGCGCTCCGATCTTGATCTGATCTTGTCGTCACCCGCGCCGGCGGAAAAAGTCTTTGCGGTGCGCATCTCGACCATCGCGCTGTCGATGGCGATGATGGTGCTTCCGCTCGCGGCGCCTTTCATCGACGTCTTGATCGCGCGCGGCGGCTGGCGCTGGATGGGCGCTTACGGATTGATTGTTGCGATGGGCGCCGCCGCGACGGCTTTGGCGGCCGGCCTCACCGTCGTATTGTTTCGCGTTGCCGGTCCAAAGCGCACGCGGCTTGTGGCGCAGATCGTGGCCGCCGTGATCGGTGCCGCGTTCGTCATCGGCCTGCAAGTAACGGCGATCCTGTCCTACGGGACATTGTCCCGGGTTTCGGTCTTGGAGTCGCAGACAGTGATCGCTTATGCCCCCGGTCTCGGCAGCATTGTCTGGTGGCCGGCGCGCGCCGCGCTCGGTGACGGCTTGGCGCTCATCGGCGTGCTGGCTCTGAGCTTGGCTTTGCTCGCCGCCGTCATCGTTATGGTCGCACCGCGCTTTGGCGAATACGCCGTGACTGCGTCCGGCGCCGTGAACTCAACAAGCGACAACGCACGGCGGCCGGCGGCGTTTCGCGTGGCGTCGCCGCGCGGTGCGCTGCGCCGCAAAGAATGGACACTGCTGCGGCGCGATCCGTGGCTCGTTTCGCAGACGCTGATGCAGATGCTTTATCTCGTCCCGCCCGCGGTCTTGTTGTGGCGCAGTTTCGACGACGGCAACGGCGCTTATCAATTGCTGGTGCCGGTTCTGGTCATGGCGGCGGGGCAACTCGCCGGCGGCCTCTCCTGGCTCGCGATCTCCGGCGAGGACGCGCCCGACCTGGTCGCCACAGCGCCCATCCCGGCAAGCTTCATCGTGCAGGCGAAGATCGAAGCCGTGCTCGGCGTCATCGCCATCGTTTTCGCGCCGCTCTTGGTCGTGCTGGCGATCGCCTCGCCTTGGCATGCGCTGATCACGTGTGGCGGCATTGTCATCGCCGCTGGAACCGCGACCTCGATCCAGCTCTGGTTCCGCACGCAAGCCAAACGCAGTCAGTTTCGCCGCCGCCAAGTCTCCTCGCGCGTCGCCACATTTGCCGAGGCGTTTTCGTCGATCGGCTGGGCGGCCACGGCGGCGGTTGCCGCCGCCAATCTCTGTCTCGCCATCGCGCCAGGTCTGATCGCACTCGCCGTGCTTGCCGGGGCCCGGTTCATGAGCCCGCGTCCCAAACAGGCGTGAAGGCGTGTCTAAAGCCATGCGTAATTGCCAGGCATGGTTGTCGCGGACGGCTCGACGCGGCGAACCCGATTGTGATTTAACCCCCTCCAGTGACGAGTGGCCGATGGCGCGAGGGCGCCCAAGAAACTAGAATTCTGCCTGGAGAGGCCTTTTGTGATTCCCTTCGAAATGGTGGAGCCGGCATCGCTGCAAGAGGCGCTGTCGCTGCTCGATCCGGACGACCCGAGGATCCGCCCGGTGGCGGGCGGCACCGCGCTGATGCTGATGATGAAGGCCGGCGTGTTCCAGCCGAGCCGCCTCATCTGCCTGCACAAGATCGAACCGGACTATTCGCGCATCGCCGTCACCAGTGGGGGTGAATTGCACATCGGCGCCATGGCGACGCTGAGCCAGCTCGAGCATGATGCCAATGTCGGCAAGTTTTTTCCCGTGCTCAAACACGCGCTGCGGCGGCTGTCTAATCCCCGCGTGCGCAATGTCGCCCGCGTCGGCGGCGCGCTGGCACACGGCGATCCGCACATGGATTTGCCGCCGGTGCTGACCGCGCTCGGTGCGCGCATCACGATCATGGGCCCGAACGGCAAACGCGAACTGCCGCTCGAACAGCTTTATTCCGGTTACTACGAAACCGTTCTGGAAAAGAACGAGCTCATTACCGCGGCGACGGTGCCCGCACTCGGCGGGCGCAAGGCCGCCTATATGAAGGTGACGTCGCGCACGGCCGACGATTGGCCTGCGCTCGGCGTCGCCGTCACCTTCGTGCTCAAGGATGGCGCGATGCGCGATCCCATCGTTGTCGTGAGCGCCGCGACCGAAAAGGTCACGCGCATGGCGAGCGCGGAAAAGCTTCTGCAGGGCGCGGCGGCCGAAGACGCGGTGCTCAGACGTGCTGGCGACGCGGCGGCCGAGGAGGCTTCGATTCTCGCCGATGCGCACGGCTCTGCCGCCTATAAGCGCGAGCTTTTGCGCGTCTATCTGCGGCGCGCGGTGCGCCACGCGCTCGGCGAAGACCCAAATGGCAAAAGTGTTCGGCAGGTGGCGCGATGAACCAAGTCGGACGCAACATTCCGCGCCTCGAAGTGCGCGCCAAGGTGACCGGCCGCGCCGACTACACGCATCACCTTCGCCTGCCCGGCATGCTCTACGGCAAGGTGTTCCGCTCGACGGTGCCGCACGGGCGTATCCTCAGCATCGATACGGAAGCGGCGCGAAATCTTCCCGGCGTGCACCGCGTCGTCACCGGCGCGGACATCAAAAAACTCATTCCCGAGCCGTATTACGGCCCGGCCTTCCATGATCAGCCGATCCTAGCGCTCGACAAAGTGCGCCATGTCGGCGAGCCGGTTGCGGTCGTCTTGGCGAGCGACCCGCATATCGCCGAGCAGGCCGTGCAGATGATCTCCGCCGAATATGAAGAACTGCCGGCGGTCTATGACGAAGTCGCGGCCATGCAGCCGGACATTCTGGTCCATGACGTGCTGCGGCCGGCCGGCACCTTTGCCGATCTGAAACATTTGAAGGGCCGCGGCGGCACCAATGTCGCGCTCGATTATCACCTGCGGCGCGGCGACGCCGATGCCGCCATGGCCAAAGCCGATCACGTGCTCGAACACACGTTCAAGACGCAGCAGTGCCTGCATCTGGCGTTCGAGCCGTTCGTGTCGGTGGCCGAGCCCGGCGACAACAAGCTGACCATCTATACCGCGAACCAGTCACCGTCCTTTGTGCGCATCGAGATCGCGCGCCTGTTCGGCTGGCCGGAGAATCGCGTCCGCGTGAAAGTGCCGTATCTCGGCGGCGGCTTTGGCGGCAAACTCTACATCAAGCTTGAAGCGCTGGTCTCGGCGCTTTCGATGCTCGTCCGCCGTCCGGTCAAGATCGCGCTGACCATGGAAGAGCAGTTCTACATGATCACCAAGCATCCGACGACGTTCCGCATCAAGAGCGGCGTCAGCAAGGATGGCCGGATCGTCGCGAGAACCTGCCAAGTCTATTGGAACGGCGGCGCCTATGCCGATATCGGCCCGCGCGTCGCGCAGAAATCCGGCTTCACTGCCGCCGGCCCCTACGACATCGACAATGTCAGCGTCGATTCCTACGAGATTTATACCAACCGCACGCCGGCCGGTGCGCTGCGCGGCTTCGGCATTCCGCAGCTGGTTTGGGCCTACGAATCCCACACCGATCTGATTGCGCGTGAGCTCGGCATCGATCCGGTTGAATTCCGGCGCAAGAACTTGCTGCGCGACGGCCGCCCGCAGGCGAGCGGTACCGTGCTCAACGACGCCGCCATTCCCGACGTGTTCGAAGCCATTGTCGCGCGCATGAACTGGAACGCGCCGTTCGATCGCGGCACCGGCACGATCCGGCGCGGCCGCGGTATCGCCATCGCCCTGAAGGCCGTGATTTCGCCGACCACGTCGGTTGCGATCATCAACATTTCCGCCGACGGCAGCGTCACGCTCTTAACCGGTACCGTGGACATGGGGCAGGGCTCGGACACCGCCTACGCGCTGATCGTCGGCGAGGTGCTCGGCGTCAACGCCGAAGACGTGCGCGTCGTTCATTCCGACACTGACGTGACGCCCTACGACATGGGCACGCTCGGCTCGCGTTCGCTGTACCACATGGGCAATGCGGTACGGCTCGCCGCGGAGGACGCCCGCGCCAAATTACGTGCGCTCGCCACCGAAGCCGGCCTCCCCGAAGGCACCAATTATCCGCCGGTCGAAATTTTCAAGAAGCGTTACGGCATGCAGGCCGGCAATGTGATCGGCGCGGCGACCTTTCTGCCGACCTACAGCGCGCCGGATGCGCAAGGTCTGTCGACGAACGTCACGCCGTTCTGGATGGTCGGCGGCTCGGGCGTCGAAGTCGAGGTCGATACCGAGACCGGCCACGTGCGCATTTTGTGGCTGATCAATGCCGCCGATTGCGGCAAGCCGATCAATCCCGCCGTCGCGCGCACCCAGCTTTCCGGCGCTGCGATCATGCAGCTTGGCTTCACATTATCCGAGGCGATGCAGCTCGACGGCGGCCAGGTCACCAATGCCTCGCTTGCCGACTACAAAATTCCCGGCATCGGCGACATCCCGCCGATGGAGAACGAGCTGGTCACGGCGGAGCAGCATACGGGTCCGTTCGGCGCCAAGGGGCTCGGCGAGTCCGGCACGTTCGGCGTATCGCCGGCCATCGCGAATGCGATCCACGACGCCGTCGGCGTCCGTATCATGGAATTGCCGATCACGGCCGAAGCGGTCCTGCGCGCCTTGCGCGTCAAGGAAGGCCGCCCACTGGACGATGAATGATTGGACGAATGATGAGCGCACAAATCATCAATTTCACGCTGAACGGCGAGGCGGTTTCGACCGCCATCGAGCCGCATCGTAATCTCGTCGAATTGCTGCAGCGCTTCGATCTGCTCGGCGCGCGCGAAAGCTGCGGCCAGGGGCTGTGCGGCTGCTGCACCGTGCTGGTCGACGACGTCGCGGTGTCCGGCTGCCTTTATTTCGGGGTCTGGGTGGACGGCAAGAATGTCTCGACCGTCGAGCATCTCGATGCCGACGGTTCGCTCTCCAAAGTGCAGCAGGCTTTCATCGATTGCGGCGCGTTTCAGTGCGGCTTCTGCACGCCGGGCTTCGTGCTCATGACGCATCAATTGTTGAAAGAGGATCCGGATCCGAGCGACGACGACATCCGGCATTATCTCGCCGGCAATCTCTGCCGCTGCGCCGCCTATCCGGAAATCATCGAAGCGGTGAAACGCGCGGCGAAAGCTTAGTCGGCGCTCTGGGTATGTGCGCGGCGTACAACACCAACTGAATGGCCGGCACGAATGAGGCGTGCAGCCGCTGTCGCCCACTCGCGAAACGGATGAGCTGACGCCGCTATCAATAACATCAATCGTTGGATACCAAACCTGCTGCGCTGGAAATCCCGCTGGCAGCGGTTGGTTCATGAATTCGCTCGTTGAGCTCGTCGACGGTTGGTTCAAACCGGCCGAAGCGTAACGCCAGAGTCGGCAAGACCAGCAGGTTTAGGGCCATCGAGGTCAGCAATCCCCCGAGGATGACGAGCGCCATTGGGCCTTCGATCTCGCGCCCAGGGTCCCCCATTCCGATCGCGAGCGGCAGTAGGCCGAGCGCGTGACGAGCGAGGTCATCAAGATCGGAGTCAGCCGATCGCCGGCACCCTTGATTGCAGCTTCGAGGCCCCAGCTCATACCCTCGGCTTCAACGAGGTGCTCATAATGCGAGATCATCATAATGGAATTGCGCAGCGTAATACCGAACAGCGTCACAAACCCGACCATCGATCCGAGCGAGAGTACGCCCCCGGTCGCGAATACGGCCAGCACGCCACCGACGAGTGCGAACGGCAGGTTGACGAGAACGAGGATGAGGTTGCGCCAGTTCCGGGTCACCACCGACAAAAGCAGCACGATGCCGATGGCCGCGATCGACGAATGGATCATCAGGTCCCGCCGGGATTGCGCCTGCGCCTGCGCCGAGCCGGCGAACTCCACATAAACGCCGCTGGGCAGATTTACTTTGGCTGCGACTGCGGCTTGAGCCTCCTGCACGAAAGAGGCGACGTCACGGCCTGCAACATTCGCGGTCACTGTCTGAAGGCGTCGGCCGCCGAGATGCGAGACCTGATATCGACCGGCGGTTTCGTATACGTCGGCGATTTGCTTGAGGAGCACATAGCTGCCGCTCGGCGCGCGCAACGGCAGGTCGCCAACCTTGGTAGTGCTGTTGCGGCTCTCGGCGTCGAGCACGGTGATTACGTTGAAAACGCGGTTGCCGTCATAGCTCTGCCCGACGACATCGCCCTGGTAGGCGGCGCGCACCAGGTCGAGAACATCCACCGCATCGAAGCCCCAACGTTCCAGGTCATTCTTCCGAAGACGGATGGTTAGCTGCGGCATGCCAGGGGGCGATTGCAGCTGGACTTCGGTCGCACCTCGAATACTGCCGACAGTACGCGCAACGTCGCGCGCCGCATGATCGAGCGCATCGAGACCGTCGCCGAAGATGTTGACGATGACGGCGGCGGTGTAGCCGGACAGCGATTCCTCGATCCGTTCGGTCAGGAACGGCTTGACGGCGAAGTTCACACCCGGAAAGCCGGCGAGGGCTTTGCGGACGTCGGCTTGGGCACCTTCCGCTGCGTCACCCGACAGCCCTGGTTTGAGGTCGACCTCAAATTCGCTGTAGTGCGTGCCCCACGTATCGTCGGCTTGCTCGGCCCGGCCGACGCGCTGGGCGACCGAGCGTACCACCGGTAGGGCGACCAAGGCTTTGGTCACGAGAGCGCCAAGCCGCTCGGACTCGGAGATCGAGGTGCCGGGCACAGCCGACATGTGAACGATGAAGTGTCCTTCCTTGAGCTCGGGTAGAAAGGCACTCCCGAAGAACGGCAACACGGAGCAACCCGCCAAGGTAAAGACCAGGGCGGCGGCGATCGCCGACCGCGGGTGGATGGCGATGCCGCGCAGCATTCGCTCGTAACGCCCGCGCGTCCAGCGAACCACGGGCGGGTCTTTTTCCTGCACGGTCGCACTGGCGCCGTCGGCCCGCCGTCCGCGGCCGGTGAGCAGCAGCATAGAGAGCGCCGGGGTCACGGTGAGAGCGATGAGAAGCGAAGCTAGGATTGCAAAGATGTATGCCATCCCGAGCGGTGCAAAGAACCGGCCGGCGATTCCGGGTAGCGTGAGGACAGGAATAAAGACGAGGATGACCGCGAATGTTGCGTAGATCACTGCGCTCCGCACTTCGAGCGAGGCGTCGAGCACGACGCGCGCCGCCGGTCGGGGCTCCGGCGAATGTGCGTTCTCACGCAGACGTCGGACGATGTTCTCGACTCCGATCACCGCATCATCCACGACCTCACCGATGGCGATAGCGAGTCCTCCCAAGGTCATGGTGTTCAGGCTCGCCCCCAACATGTTGAGGACAATGACGGCGGCAAGCAGCGACAGCGGGATCGCCGTGCAAGATATCGCGGCCGTGCGCAGATCGAACAGGAACAGGAACAGCACCACAATAACGAGGATACCGCCGAGGACCAGCGAATCTCGGACATTGTTCGTGGCCGTATTGATGAAGTCGGCCGGACGAAAAAGATTGGCGTGGAGTATGATGCCAGCCTTGTCGAGCCCAGGCCGTAAGCCCGTCAGTGCCTCTTCGACTCTTCGTGTCACCTCAACCGTATTGGTGCCGTATTGCCCCGAGATCATCAGAATCACGCCGGGCTTACCCATAATCGTTGCACCGCCGATCGGCGGCTCCGGTGCGTCGACCACGTCGGCAACGTCGCCGAGTAAAACGCTCGATGCGCCCTGGTTCAGCAAGATGGTGTGAGCAACGTCCGTGGCCTTTAGCGACTGCCCTTCGGTCTGGAAGACGATGCGCTGGTTGGCCGTGTCGATAAAGCCCGCGCCGCGCACGCCGGTCGCCTTCCTCGCCGCGGTCAGCACGTCGTCGAGGGTCAGATTGTAGCGAATGAGCTGGTTCGGATGGACTTGCACTTGGAGCGAACGAAGGTCGCCGCCGAACACGGAGACCTTGGCGACACCCGGCACAGCGAGGAGTCGCAGGCGCAATGTCCAGTCGGCGATCGTGCGCAAATCCATGAGCGAGCGCTTGTCGGAGGTCAGCCCGGCGACGAGGACGGTGCTCGTCGAGGACGTCAACGGCGTCATCGCCGGGGGTTGTGTTCCGCTAGGTAACTGTTGCGCTGCGTCAGCCAGGCGCTCGGCCACGACCTGCCGATCGCGATAGATATCGCTGCCTGGATCGAAGATGACCGTGATCGCAGAGAGACCCTGGATCGACGTCGAGAGCAGCGACTGCACGCCGGGGACGCCGCTGACGGCATTCTCGATCGGTTGGGTGACCAGGACCTCGATCTGCTCCGGTGTGAGTCCGGGCGCCTCGGTCTGAATGCCGACCTGCGGAGGAGCAAACTCCGGAAAAACGTCGTATTTGGCGCGGGCAACTGAGAGGACGCCATAGCCGAGCAGCACCAAGGTCAAGGCCACGACGATACCGCGGAAGCGAATGGCGAAGCCGATGATGGCCGCTTGCAAGCCCTGCGGGGTCGCCGGGGTGGGGCTTGACGGCGTCACTTGTCGTCCTCGCCGACCTGAATCTGCGCTCGGAACTCCTCGGACAGCAGCATCTGGGCTCCTTGCGCGACAAGCTCTGGGATCGGTTGTGGAAGACTTACGGCAGGAACGATATAGCCGCCTTCAGGCGTTGGCATATCGGTTGGAATTTGGTGCCGCGCGAACGTGTCGGCGCCGGTTCCCAGATACACCCAGGCGCGCCCCGTCCACCACACGACGGCCGAAGCCGGAATCTCGATCCCGTCGATTGGATCGCCGGACGGCAAGAATGCAAGCACGTTCATTCCTGGCATCAAATCGCTTGCGGCGTCGGCTAGGTAATAGAAACTCAAGCCCTGGATTTTGGGGTCCGTTTGCGTTGCAGGCGAGACGAACTGGACCTTTTGACGTGCGGCGCTCGAACCGAACTGCACCGTCGCGGCAGATGGTGGCATTATGGACGTGCCCGGCTGTAGCGTGATCTGGACGAGGAAAGTCTGCCGCTCGATCAACCTTGTCACCAAAGGCCCGGTCTCAATGATCGCGTTGCCGATGACCGTCCCCCACTCCTGGAGCGCGGTTGCCTTCAGCGTCGTGACCTGAGCCTCCGCCGTTGCGATTCCGGCTTCATCGATTCGAAAGGTAGCCTCGGTCGTCTGGAGTTGGGCGAGTGTCGCGACGTTGTCTTTGGAAAGCGCCTGCGCACGCTCGAAGGCCGCCTTTGACGCGACGATCTTTGCCTGAGCCGTCTGAAGTTGGGCGACCGCGACCACATAATTGTTGTCCAGCATCACCAGCTTATCGAGATCGAGCACCGTTCCGTAGGCACGGACTTTCTCATGGTACTGCCTCCGCGTCGGCGCGATGACCTCGATCCCACTCCGCTTGCGCGTCTCGGCGTCGAGCGTCACGACCGGCTCGCCGTGGGTATCGAATGACACGCGCAGGGGCGCTTTGACCGGGCTTTCGCGCTGGGCTTCCAGCGCCGCCTCGCCTCTCCCCGCGCGGAAACCCCAGATCACAAGCGCACCAAGGCCTCCGATCACGACCATGACGCCGAAAATCCGAGCGAGCCGTCGTCCGCGTCGGACCGGGCTTTTCCGCTCATCCATCTCCATATTCAATGCTCCCGGAGGTTTTAGCCCCATTTGCCGTGAACAGATGCCGCAAGACGAAGAGCCCAATCATGCCGGCGACCGTGAATGCCGCTCCGGCCAGAAAGGTCGCGACCGGCCCGTAAATGTCCCAGAGCATTCCGGCGACGAGGCTGGCGACAAGCATGGCAACGCCGCTTGCAAGGTTGAACAGACCGAATGCCGTTCCACGCAGTTCCGGTGGCGCGGTATCTGCTACGAGCGCGGCGAGCAGCCCTTGGGTCAAACCCATATGCAAGCCCCAGAACACCACGCCGAGCAGAAGGCCGGGCGCCGATGTCATGAATGCGAGAACCAGATCGGCGACGGCGAGTGCGCCGACGCCGATGATGAGCAAGCCATGCCGCCCGAACCGGTCGGACAAGACGCCTGCTGGGTAGGCCGACAGCGCGTAGGCGACGTTCATGACGACCACGACGACGGGCACGATCGCAATGGCGAGACCGACGTTCTGCGCTCGCAGTACCAAAAAGGCTTCGCTGAATCGTGCTAGTGTGAGCACCACGGCAATCGCCACTACGGCCCAGAACGCCGCTGAAAGCCGCCAGGCATCGGCCAAGCGTGGCCTGGGTTTTGCCCCGGCGCCGATGACGCGGTTCGGCTCTTCTATCCCGAACATCATCAGCGCGAGGGCAATGAAGGCCGGAACGACCGCGATCCAGAACACCGTCGCATAATTGTCGTCAGTGAGCAGCATGACACCAATCGCCGCAAGTGGCCCGACGAAGGCGCCAATCGTGTCAAGAGACTGTCTGAGTCCAAAGCTCGCCCCTCTCATTACAGTTGGCGCGATGTCGGCCACGAGTGCATCGCGCGGCGCCCCTCGAATGCCCTTGCCCAGCCGGTCTAGGAAACGGGCGGCTACGACCCACCCAACCGTATTCGCGAGCGGGAAGATCGGTTTGGTGACGGCAGCAACGCCGTAGCCGATAGTCGCCAACAGCTTGCGGCGGCCGAGCCAGTCTGAAAGCGCACCAGAGAATACCTTGGTGATCATCGCTGTCGCTTCGGCGAAACCCTCGATGAGCCCGACCTTGAGTGTCGACGCTCCGAGCACGCTGACGAGGTAGACGGGCAGGAGGGAGTGGATCATCTCAGATGAGAAATCCATGAACATTGATATGAACCCGAGCACCCAGATTCCGCGCGGCAGGTCTCGGAGCTTCGTGGAGGCAGCAAGAACGTGATCAGCCATTCCGTGGCCCGCCACGATCGATTGAAGGTTTCGTGCCACAGGGACTCGGGGGCACGGTGTCATCTTCTTGTCGGGTGCTCACACCCTCTTGTGCATAGACCTTCTCGGCGAAGGCGCGCAGGGCTGTGCCGCAGGTCTGAAGCCTGTCGTTCGCCTCCTGCATTCGCGCGTTCGGGAAGAAATCGCGCGTCTCAATCTTAGCGAGCCAGGCAGAAAGCTTATTGAGGTCGTCCTCGATCTCCTCAAGTTCGGCGAAGGTAAACTTGCGACGCTTGGTCTCTTTTTCTATCTCGGCGAGGAAGCCGAGGGAGCGTTCCGCGAACTCGTCATATTCGCGCGCGCGATCAACCCGGAATCTGGCAACGATAGCCTCCTCTTCTTCCTGGGCCATCGCTGCGGTCGCAAACACGGTGGCGCTGCCACCTTGCCCGCTAACCACCTCAGCGAGCTGTGTGAAGAGTGCTTTATGCTCGTCGGCGAGCGGTAGCACCCAAGCCCCGTTCAGGACGCTTGCAGCCCCGGCAGCGCGCAGCCGTCTCCAAAGCGCAACGCGGGCGCTGGAGGGGGCAGCGGGAAGCTGTGCCAAAAACAGCAGCCACTGCTGTCGAATCGGACTTTTCTCCATATGCAACATGTGTTGCATATGGAGGTAACAGGTACAACAGGTGTTGCATCACATGGAACTCGGCGTGGTGGAGACGTATGCGCGAGCGGAAAGCTATGGCAACGAGCGGCGCAGTTTCCGCGCCAATTCTAAGCGCGCCGATACGATTGTGGATCTGCTGCAGTTGCGTACGTTCGATGCCGCTCAACGCGAATATATATTCGTTGATGAAGCACTGTTGCGCCAAGGCGCGAAGCGCCCGACTCGTTGCCTACGCGGCAAGGCCGAGTCGCGCGGCGACGCGGCGCGCGGTCTGTTCACGCTGCTGGGTAATCTGCCGCATCGATTCTTTCGCCCGCGCCAGGACGGCAGGCGGCGCTGTTTCCGGCGTGCCGCTGTTGAAGGGCGGTTCGGGCGCGTAGGCGATGGCAAGCTGGATGCCCTGCGCCACCTCATCGCCGCGCAGATCGGCAGCGACCCGCAGCGCGCCGTCGATACCGGACGTCACGCCCGCGGCGAAGACCATATTGCCGTCGGCCACCACGCGCTTGTTCACCGGCGTCGCGCCGAAATAGGGCAACAGATCCATCGAAGCCCAATGCGTGGTGGCGCGGCGCCCTTGCAGAAGTCCGGCCGCGCCGCAGATCAGCGCGCCCGTGCATACTGAAAACACGCAGCGTGCGCCTACGGCCTGTTCGCGAATCCAACCAAGAACTTCTTCATCGTCCATCAGCGCTTCCTGGCCGAAGCCGCCCGGGATGTGCACGAGGTCGAGCTGCGGCGCCTCCGCGAGCGTCGCGTCGGCCATCATGCGCAATCCGCGCAGATCGCGCAGCGGCGCCGTGGTTTTGCCGAACACACGATAGGTGGAATTGGGAATGCGGCTGAAAACCTCGAACGGCCCGGTCAAGTCGATCTGGTCCAGCCTGTCGAACAACAGCGATCCGATCTGAATGTGGCTATCCGGCGTGATCATGGTTTGCCGCCTCGACGAGAGGCCCTTCTAATGTGAGTGGCAGTAGACAGGCCTAATTTAGAGTGGCAGGCTGTGGCGCAAATGCCAAAGAACCCTCGTTTTCCGCCAAACCTGCGCGCCCCAAACCCGCGCATAGTCGAAATCCTGGCTTATCCGGCGGTACAGCTCCTCGATGTCGCGGGTCCGCTGCAAGTGTTTGCCACCGCGAACGAGCTCGCCGCCGCGGGCGGTGAAGTGCCGCTCTACGCGCCCCGGGTCGTTTCCGCTGACGCTCCCGTCGTGACCGCCTCGGCGGGCTTGGGGCTTGTGACCGCGCCGCTGCCGCAAGCGCGGTCGGCTGTGGACACGCTGCTGGTGGCCGGCGGTCCCGGCGTGCATGCCGCCGCCGAAAATCCGGTGGTGTTGGATTGGCTGCGAAAGCGGGCAACGCGCGCACGTCGTGTCGCTTCCGTTTGCACCGGTGCGTTTCTCCTCGGCGCGGCAGGTTTGCTCGATGGGCGTCGCGCGGCGACGCACTGGATGCATTGCGCCGAGCTCGGCCGCCGCTATCCGAATGCTCGCGTGGAGGCGGATCCGATTTACGTGAGAGATGGCGCGGTTTGGACCTCGGCCGGCGTGACTGCGGCGATCGATCTGGCGCTGGCGCTTGTCGAAGAGGATGCCGGACGCGCGCTCTCGCTCGCCGTGGCGCGCCATTTGGTGATGTTCCTCAAGCGCCCCGGCGGCCAGGCGCAGTTCAGCACCGCACTCTCGCTCCAGGGCGCGGAAGACCGGTTCGGCGCGTTGCATGCTTGGATGGGCGGGCGATTGTCCGGCGACCTGTCGCTGCCGACGCTGGCGCGCCGGGCCGGCATGAGCGAGCGCAGTTTCAGCCGCCGCTATGCGGAGGCGACGGGAATAACCCCGGCCCGCGCCGTCGAGCGGCTACGGGTGGAAGCGGCGCGGCGGCTGTTGTCCGATACGCGACTGCCGGTGAAGCGCATTGCCGAGCGTTGCGGCTTCGGATCGGAGGAAACCCTGCGCCGCAGCTTTGGCCGGCTATTGGCGGCGAGCCCGCAGGACTACAGGGCGCGATTCAGTGCATAGCGTTTCTAGATTTTCTTTTGCGCATGATCTTTTCCGAAAACCGGCATCCACCCTCGGACCACGTCCGAGGGCAAGCTTTTTCTCCAGGTTACGAACACGTGTTAACGACATTTTCGAGCTATGGGGATGTAAATACACATTGCCAAACAGAGATCATGCAGTCACTTGGCTCACCTGCCGCAACATGTCCTCGAAGCATATCCTTCGCAAAGCGCTCACGCGAAATGGATACGGTACTGGCCAGTTGGATCGCGGACAGCAGTTGCTTTTGCACAGTGCTGCGGCCCAATATCTGTAATTCTGCGATTGTCCCGGAACGGCGGATTCGACCAAGCAGCCATCGCTCGCTCCATGCTTCGGCAATGGCGTTGAGTTTGGAGGCCGAGCTGTTCTTATGCGCCCTGATGCCAAGCAATTGCCGGTCCGCATCAGCGGCAGGGCCGCAGGCGTAAAACTGGCGCGCGGCGCATGATGCAAAATGTCATTGCTGGTGATGCCCGGCATATCGAGCCCGTCGCATATCTGCGATATCGGAGGCAAATCGTGCTCGCCATCAAGGCTAATCTGGTGATGACCGAATGCGAGTCGGCCTAGGCGGCCCCTCCGATCTTGGCCGGAAGATTCAGCCGATAGCGGGTATGACGCAACTCGCCAGTTTTCGTGAAAGCTCCAAGCTCAACCAGTTCCTGCAAGTCGCGCGTTGCGGTTGCGCGCGAGGCCTTTGTCATGGCGATGTAGTTCTCGGCGCTTAAGCCGCCCTTGAAGCCGTTAATGCCCTCGCGAAACATGCGGGCGACAACTCTTTGCTGTCGTTCGTTCAGTGCGTCTCGGTATTTCCCGTAAAATTTGGCTTTCGCCACATAGAAATCGACGCGCATGTTCGTGGTGTCCTGAGCGTCGAGGACGGTGTTGCCGAACCACAGCAGCCAGTCAGTGATTTCATTGCTTTTGTTGTTGCGCTCCAGGGCGTCGTAATAGGCCTTGCGCGCGCGCTCGATGGTGTAGGCGAGCGCAATCAGGCTGGGTTGCCCGAGGTTTTGCGCTAGCGACTTTTCTGAAATCGCCCGTCCGATACGGCCATTACCATCCTCAAAAGGATGGATGCTTACGAAATACAGATGCGAGATGCCTGCGCGCGTGACCGCGGGCAGTGGCTTTTCGCCTTTGGGGGATGTCGCATTGAACCACTCAATCAACGCGTCCATTTCCTTTTGCATCGCCAATGAGGGCGGGGCCTCAAAATGCACCTTCGGCTCATGCGCGATGTTCGAGACCACCTGCATCGGCTCCGCATGAGTGCGATACCCCCCGACCACACTGATGCTGTTGTCCCCGGCCAGCAGCATCTTGTGCCAGTTGAACAAGGTCTCGTGGGAAAGCGGCGCATCGAAGCTGCGGTATAGGTCCACCATCATTTCGGCGATGCCGCGCTCGGCAGGCGGAATGTTGCCCGTCTCGCCGTCAAGACCGAATTGCCGCCTTAAGGACGCCTGAACACTGTTCCGGTCGAGAATCTCGCCCTCGATTTGCGAGGTCTTAAGGGCTTCGTCGCTTATCAGCTCGATTTTGAGCGTGTTCCTGTCGTCTTCCCCGACATGTTTGAAAGCACCGATGAATTCGCCGGAGCGCAACAGAAAGTTGCGCTCTAAAGGCTCTAACACCTTTGAATCGTAGTTGAAATTCGGCCAATCGGCCTGTTGCCAGTTCCAAGTCATGAGCTATAGGGTCGCCTTCTATAGCTCAAAAAATAGCATAAATGTGAGCTATAGCAAGAAGTTCTATAGCTCGTGCTGCTAGCAGCCCGTGAGCTATAGGTTGCTCTTCTATTACTCCCCGAATGGGAAAGGCTTCGGCAGCGCTATGCCTAATAATCGACCAATAATCAGCAACCCCAAACCTCTACCCGCACTGAAACTCGCATACCTACGCCGTAGCTTAAATCGTGTCCGGGAACGTCAGCCGATAGCGGACGAAATCATCGGCTTTGCTGAACTCGTCATAGAGGCGCCGCGCCGGATTGCTCTCGCGCGTGTGCCAATACAGCCGTGACCAGCCTTTCGTCTTGGCGCGATCCGCCAAATCCGCAATCAGCATCCGCCCCACGCCATGGCCGCGGAATTTGGGCAGGACGAACAGATCTTCCAGATAGCAGATCGGCGCGATGACCCATGTCCCTTCATGGAGAACGCTGATGCTGAATCCGACGACATTGTCATTGGCGATGGCAAGCCGGCCGAAAATGGGTGATGCCGGATCGAGAATTCGTTGCCAGGTTCGCGCCGTGACGGCCTCCGGCACGCTGGTTTCGTAAAATGCATTGTACTGCGACCACAGAGATCGCCATGCCGTCTCATCTGCCGCTGCCGGATATCGTATGGATATTGCCGACGCGGGCATTGCACTACGTCAGACCGCATTCAACGCTTCGATAAAGCGCTGCTTGATCGCGTGGCCGTCGCGCAACGGCAAGACGCGCGGCGTGTCCTCAGATTTGATATGCGCATTGACGAGGAGCGGTCCCGTGCCGGAATGAAGGAGCGCGCGCACGTCGGCGGCCTCCTCAATGCGCGAAACTTGGCGCGCCTGTTGGAAACGGCAGGCCAAAGCCGTAGCGACGGGATCGATGCCCGATTGCGTCGCGCTCGCCTGCATGCCGGTCTCGCCGTAATGCGCATTGTCGAGCACGACGATCGAGAGGTTTTTCGGCTGCTTGACGCCGATCGTGGCGAGGCTGCCCAAGCCCATGAGGAAATCGCCGTCGCCGGTAATCACGGTGACGCGGCGGTCGGGCCGCGCCAGGGCAAGCCCAAGCCCGATCATCGCGGTGCCGCCCATTGCGCCCCATAGATAGAAATTGAGCGGATGGTCACCGGCCGCGGCGGCATCGTAAGTCGCCGAGCCAAGCCCGGTGACGACCAGAAGATCGCCGCGATCGGTCAGAAGCTGTTGCACGAATTCGCGTCGATCGAGCATCATCGCGTCCATTGCTTGCGGCCGATCAGCCGTTGCGACAGCAGGATCGCGACCTGAAGATTGCCGTCGAACGCCATATCGCAACCGGCGCCGACGATATCGTCGACGTCGGCGGCGCTGTCGATCCGGTAGGTAAGAAAGCCCGTAAGCTTCAGCACATCCTCGGTGATCGAACCCATCGGCACTTGCCACGGATTGAATTCGCCGAATTCGCCGCGCATCGTGACCAGCACGACGCAGCCGAAGCCGCAATTGCGCAGCAGCGAAAACATATTGACGCAATTTCCGACGCCGCTCGATTGCATCAAGAGCGCCGCGCGCTGACCACCGAGCGCCGCGCCGGCAACGAGGCCGATGCCTTCTTCCTCCGTGGTCAACACCACGTCGGCGATGCTCGGATCGTCCTGGCACAGTTTGATGAGCCGGCTGTGACCGGCATCCGGCACATAGCCGACCTGCCGGATACCGACGCGCTGGAACTGCGCGTAAATCGCGTCCGGCCACGAGGCTTCGATGGTTGCTTCGATATTGGTCGGGCTGTGCAAGGAAGCTCTCGGCAATTATTCGCGATGCGCAAGCCGCACCGTTCCAACTATCGCACGCTGGCGTGAAAAGCCAAAGCTGCGGCGCAACCGCAGCGGCCGAACCAGCAACGCGGCTCACACGCGGGAGCGCGTTACTCGGTGTGGGCAATGCCCGCGTCTTCGACGATCTTGGCCCAGCGCACGATTTCAGACTCGAGAAATTTTTTCAGTTCCTGCGTCGAACCTGTTCCCTTGGGAATCATGCCGAAATCCGTTATTCGCGTCCGGACATCGTCCATGGCCATAATTGCGTTCAGCTCGGCATTGAGTTTGGCCAGCACGGACTGGGGCACGCGCGCCGGCGCGATGACGCCCTGCCAGGCGGCGGCGTCGTAGCCCGGGACGCCCGCTTCGGCGAGCGACGGCACGTCCGGCAATGCTGCGACTCGTTGTTTGGTCGTCACCGCGAGCGGTCGAATTTTCCCGGCGTTGATCAGCGGCAATGCCGGACCGAGATCGCTGAACATCAATTGGATGTAGCCGCCCATGAGATCGCTGAGCGCCGGCGCCGTGCCGCGGTAAGGCACGTGCTGCATCTTGATGCCGGCCATGTTGGAGAACAGGGCGGCGGCAAGATGGTGGAAGGCGCCGATTCCGCCGGAGCCGTAGCTCAGCGGCCGTTCTTTGGCGAGCTTGATCAGATCCGCGACCGTGTAAACCGGCAGCGACGGATTGACGACCAGAACAAAGGGCACCGTCGCAATCAGCGCAACCAGTGCGAGATCATTCCCGGGATCGTAAGGCAGCGATTTATAGAGCGTCACGTCGATGGCGAGCGACGACACCGACATCATGATCGTGTAGCCGTCGGGCGGCGATTTGGCGACGAAGTTGGTGGCGAGAACGGTGCCGGCGCCCGGCCGGTTCTCGACGACAAAGGGCTTGCCGAGCCGCTGTTGCAGCTTGTCGGCAAGGAGCCGCGCCAGCGTGTCGGTGCCGCCTCCCGGCGCGAACGGGACGATGAATGTGACCTGGTGGTCCGGATAAGTCTCGGCATCCTGGCCGGCGTTTTGGGCGCGTGCCGCACCGATCGCCAGCGCGGGCAGGGCGGCGGCGAGCAACGCGCGGCGCGACAAATTCACCGTCGTCTTGTTCGGTCCGGTATAGGACGCCATTGCTGCTTCCTCCCTTGGTTTTTGTGCGCGGTCGTCAGCCATTATCCGGGCCGTTATGCGGGCCGTTACCTTGACGGTAATCGGGTGTCCGCGGAATATCGACTCCCAAGAATCAGGTGAAATAGATGCGCCGCCCGACCATTGCCATTGCTCTCTTCGTCGCGGCGCTGATCTTCTCGAAGGTGGACCCGAGCTTCGCCTGCCAGGGCGACAAGGTTCTGCTTGCCGAAGATTTCTCCTCAGCCGATGCGTCGTGGGGCGCGCAGAACAACAATTTCGCAATCAAAGACGGCGCGGCGACCATCAAGGCCGACAGTCAGCGCGGCTACAAGGCGCTCGATAACGCCTTCCTGTTCGACGATGCGGATATCTGCGTGACGGTCACCGCGCTCGATATCGGTAAGCCCGAAGCATCGGCGGCCGGTCTGGCGTTCTGGGCTCAAGACTACCGCAACGCCTATTTTCTCCTGCTGGCGGACAACGGCTATTACAAGATCGGCCGTTTGATCGACGGCGCCTGGGTCAATGCGCCGCTTGACTGGACGCAATCGGATGCCATCGCGCAGGGTACCAATAAGCCCAATACACTGCGGCTGACGATCAAGGGCCAGTCGCTCGCCGTCGAGATCAACGGTAAGCCCGGCGCGACGTTGCGCGCCCAGTCGCCGAACGCCTCGACCCTTATCGGCCTCTATGCCGAGTCCGCCGACAAGGTGGACACCTGGAAGTTCAACAATCTCAAAGTGACAAATGTGAAGTGAGCGCCCAGGGTCCGGTCCAGGCTCCGGCCCAATTAAGCGTCACCGCCGGGGTCATTTGCCGTTTCTTGACAGGGCGTTATGGGACCGTCATAAGAGCGCCGGTCAGCATGCGTTTGGTCTGGCTTAGGTCGGGCATCACGCCGCTAACTATCAGCAGAATCGCAGCAGAATCGACTGAAAGAAGCCGATCCGGGCCCAAAAATCCGAGTATCGGAATCCGAACACGAGGAAAAAAAGATGTTCGCGGTCTTTAAAACCGGTGGCAAGCAATACCGGGTTGCCACCGAAGACGTGCTCAAGGTCGACAAGATCAAGGGTGAACCCGGTGAAATCGTCGAGTTCGGCGAGGTTCTGGTCGTCGGCGGCGACAGCGTGAAGCTCGGCGCTCCCACCGTTGCCGGCGCTACCGTCGCGGCCGAGGTGCTCGATCAAGGGCGCGGGTCGAAGATCATCGCGTTCAAGAAACGCCGGCGTAAGAATTCGCGCCGTAAGATCGGCCATCGCCAGGAATTCACGCTTCTGCGCATCACCGAAATTCTGACCGACGGTCAAAAGGCGAGCAAGGAAGCGAAGCCGCGGCCGAAGCGCGAGCCGAAACCCGCCGTTGCCGCGGACGCATCGGAAGATGCCGCCGCAGAATCGGGCGGCGCTTCGGCAAAAAAGGCCAAAAAGGCCAAAAAGGCCAAGAAGCCGCGCGCCAAGGTTTCGGCGTCCAAGACTTCGGCGTCCAAGGCTTCGGCGTCCAAGGCTTCGGCAAAAGGCAAAACTGCGGCGGTCAAGGGCAAAAAGAAGTGATTTTGGCAAGTGATGCTTCTGTCACGAATCCTGTATAACCACTAGCTAGAGAGTTTCGGAGGCCAGCGATGGCACACAAAAAAGCAGGCGGATCCTCACGCAACGGCCGCGACTCGGCCGGTCAGCGCTTGGGGCTCAAGATTTTCGGCGGCGAAGCTGTGGTCGCCGGGAACATCATCGCGCGTCAGCGCGGCACCAAATGGCATCCGGGCCGCAATGTCGGCCTTGGCAAGGACCACACGTTGTTCGCGTTGATCGACGGCAAAGTAGAGTTCCGTACCAAAACTAAGGGCCGCATCTTCGTATCGGTACTTCCGATGATCGAGGCAGCGGCACAGTAATACGGTGGATCATATGAGGTCTGCCGGCATCCAGTCGATCCGGCGGACCCAGATGGGCTCCGATTAAGGGGGAGACCGGGATGCCGGCTCCCCCTTTCGGTTTTTTCGCAGGAGCCCAGGCGATGACTCAATCGACGCAAGTCCTTGCGACTCAAGTCCTTGCGACTCAAGTCCTTGCGACTCCAGTCCCCACAACTGAAGTCCCCGCGCAGCGAGAGCGTTGCATTCCCGTCCTCGAGACCGAGCGGCTGACGCTGCGCGCGCCGCGTCTCGCCGACGTCAAAGCCATTGCGTATTTCGCCAACGATCGCCGCGTGGCGGAAAATACCGCGCGTATTCCGCATCCCTATCGTTTCGACGACGCCGAGCAATTCATCACGACGGTCAATCGGCAGGACGGCGAGGCGACATTTGCCATCGTGCTCGGCGGCGAACTGATCGGCATGTGCGGTGTCATGGTGCGCGAGGGCAAAGCCGAGATCGGCTATTGGCTCGGCGTGCCGCGTTGGGGTCACGGCTACGCCACCGAAGCGGTGCGCGCAGTGATCGATCATGCCTTCGGCGATCTCGGTCACGATATGCTGGATGCCGGCGCGCGCGTGAGCAACCCGGCCTCGCGCCGCGTGCTGGAAAAGTGCGGCTTTCAATGGACCGGCGTCGGCCTCTATCGCATCCTCGCCATCAAGTCCTCGGCGCCGCTCGACCGCTTCCGCCTCGATCGCGGCCTGTGGGCCTCGCTCAAGGCCTGGGGGCGGGCGCGAGAGGTGGCGTGAAAGCGGCGTTATCGGCTCTGCGAAATTATCGGCAGCCAACGCTCACGGGTATTCCCGCGAGCGTTTCCGTATGTTGACGTTTGTATAGGCAAACGCCTATATATCCGTTTATGGAACGCCCGTTCGCGAGCTTTGATTGGGACGATGCCAACCGCGAGAAGTGTCAGAAGCACGGCGTTTCGGTCGATGAAATCGAGGCCCTGTTCAGGGGAACGCCGCGGGTGGCGCCCGACCGGAAACATTCGGAAGGCGAGAAGAGATTCCTCGCTGTTGGCCGCAACTCAATAGGCCGCGCGATGTTCGTGGTGTTTACCCTTCGCAACAAAGACAGCCAAACGTTCGTCCGTCCTATCAGCGCGCGGTATATGCATCGAAAGGAAATCGAGGGCTATGAAAAGGAAAGTCCCAGCGTTTAAGACAGATAAAGAAGCCGAGGCATTCCTCGAGCAGGATCTCTCGGATCTTGATTTCTCTCAGTTCAAGCCGATGCGCTTTGAGTTCATGCCGAAAGATAAATCGCTCAATCTGCGAATCTCCGAAGATTTGCTCGACGCCGTTCGTAAGAATGCGAAGCGCGAAGGCATTCCTTATCAGCGCTACATCCGTCGGGCGCTTGAGCGCGCTGTGATGCAGCGCAAGCGCTGAGGGCGATCCTACTGCCCGGCGTTCTGGGCGGCGGCGAAAAACGGCGCCAGCTTGTCGACCAGCGCCTGGCCGAAATGCGCCTGCGGATTTGACGGCGGATCGTGATCCATCATTTCCCAGCCCTGGATCAGCACGCGGGCGTGGTCGAACGCCGTTGCGAAATCCGCGCCGGGGTGCAGGCTTTGCCGGAAAAACGCGTCGCCGAAATAGGTCCAGTCGCGTTCCGGCGCGCAGCCGAATGACGTATGCGTCGCGTCCGCCGCCGTCAGCACGATGGTATTGTCGTTAGCGAGCGGCGGCAGGAAAATTCCGGCAAAGCAGGCGGAGACAATCACGACGCGGTTCTTGATGCCTTCGCCGTCGAGCGCCGCAGCGACCTGTTGCGGCGTCAGTTCGGTTGTTTTGCCGGGCACTTGCAACGCAAAGCCGGTCTGCTCGCCGTGCGACGTCATGAAGAGAACAAGGATGTCCCGGTCCTTGTTCATGATCCCGCCGATCGCACGCACGGCCGCCGCGAAATTTTGTGGATTGGCGAGCGGCGCGGTGCCGAGTGTCGAGCGATTGTTGATCAGCTTGACGATGCGATCCCTGATCGGAAGCACGCTGGCGATGGAGTCCAATCCGCCGTCGAGCTCCTTGATGAAAACGTCCTGCTCGGCCCAGCCGGCAATGCCGAGCGCGTAGACATTGGTCGTGTCCTGGCGCGGCGGCGCAAGGCGGGCGATCTCGGCCTTCAGCAATCCCGGCTGCGCTTTTTCGAGTTGCACGACTTGCTGAGATACACCGCCCGCATCGCCATTCTTTTCCCGATAATAAGCGTGGACGACTTCCCACCAATTGGCGGTGCGCGCGTCGAAATCGGGCGGAACGAAAACGGGCGCGTGCGGCACCAACGCGTTGGCGGCGAACAGCGCTACCCACATGGCGACGGCCACGCCAAGCGCGCGCAGCCGCGACCGTGGCTCAAGGCTGCCGACGACGCAGGCCATGGCGCCGACCCACCAGCCGACGGCAACGACGAAAATCACCGCCCCGGTAATGGCGCTGGTCCACACCGGGCCCTCCGCTGCGTCCGGTGCGATGAACGGGAAGCCCAGTCTGATCGCCGCCGTCACAAGATCGGCCACGATCGAGAGAATGAACATGGCTGAAAGCGCGGTCACGCGCGCGTCCGGACGCACGAACAGGGCTGCTACGGCAAGCTCGAGCGCGATCCAGGCTACGACCGCATTGAGACCGTAAGGATTGAACGCGTGGGAAGGAAAGGAAACCGCCAATTGCAGCAGGATGCGAAAGGCGGCCGTGAGGATGGAAACGCCCAAAAGGACGCGCAGTCCGACCAGCCGCGGCTCGAATGTCGTCCGCCAGACCGCGGCCCGCGCCGCAAGCTTCAAAACACCCAGCACGCTTACCATTCTCCGCGCGAAATCCAACTAAAACAGCCCGCCGCAATTTCGAATTTGCACACTATATCAGGCGGAGGATACCGGCCACCGCCGCGATTAGCGATTGTGCCTGCGGCCGGGGCGCCTTACGAAGTTGAGCCAAGAAAATTGAGCCAAGAAAGTTAAGCCAAGAAAGTTGAATCATGAAATTTCTCGATGAGGCCAAGGTCTATATCCGCTCCGGCGACGGCGGCAACGGCTGCATATCGTTCCGGCGCGAGAAATTCATCGAGTTCGGCGGGCCGAACGGCGGCGACGGCGGCAAAGGCGGCGACGTCATCGTGATTGCGGTCGACGGCCTCAATACGCTGATCGACTATCGCTACCAGCAGCATTTCACCGCCAAGAACGGCGGCGGCGGCATGGGCAAGGACCGTCACGGCGCCAACGGCGCCGACGCCGTGCTCAAGATTCCGGTCGGCACGCAGATTTACGATGAGGACGGCGAGACACTGCTCGCCGATCTCACCGAAGCCGGTCAGCGCGTCGTTCTCGCGCGCGGCGGCAATGGCGGTTTCGGCAACGCATATTTCAAGTCCTCGACCAACCGCGCGCCGCGCCGCGCCAATCCGGGCCAGCTCGGCATCGAACTGACCATCGGGCTCCGGCTCAAACTCATTGCCGACGCCGGACTTATCGGCCTGCCGAATGCCGGCAAATCGACATTCCTCGCCGCCGTCAGCGCCGCCAAGCCCAAGATCGCCGATTATCCATTCACGACGCTGCATCCCCAGCTCGGCGTGGTCGACGTCGACGGCCGCGAATTCGTGCTGGCTGATCTCCCCGGATTGATCGAAGGCGCCCATGAAGGCGTCGGGCTCGGCGACCGCTTTCTTGGTCACGTCGAACGCTGCCGTGTGCTGCTGCATCTCATCGACGGAACAGCCGAGGATGCCGGCGCGGCCTATAAGACTGTGCGTGCCGAGCTTTCAGCTTACGGGCACGACTTGACCGAAAAGCCGGAGATCGTCGCGCTTAACAAAGCCGACGCGCTGAGCCCCGACGACATCAAACAACAAGTGGCGCGCCTCAAGCGCGCGGCAAAGAAGACACCGCTGGTGATTTCAGGCGTGAGCGGAGAAGGCGTGACCGAAGTGCTGCGGGCGCTGTTCAAGGTCATCGAAGGGGCGCGGCGGGGCGTCGATGAGCCGAGCGTCGCCGACGCGGCTTGGCACCCTTGATCGCCTAGTATCTTGATGGAGCATGATCTTTTCAGAAAACCGGTTGCCACCCTCGGATCTAGTCCGAGGGCAGGCTTTTTCGGATCATGCTCTGAGCGGGGGGAGAGTTCATGGCCTATACTTTTGTGCTTGTTCACGGCGCGTGGCATGGCGGCTGGTGCTGGCAGCGCGTTGCCGACCGGCTGCGCGGCGGCGGCCACAAGGTCTTTACGCCGACGCTGACCGGTCTCGGCGAGCGCTCGCATTTGCTGCACGCCGGCATCGACACCGGCACGCACATCACCGACATCGTCAACGCGATGAAATGGGAGCGGCTGACCGACGTCGTGCTGTGCGGTCATTCCTACGGCGGCTTTGTCATTTCCGGCGTCGCCGAACAGATGACGTCCGCGATCCGCTCGATTGTTTTTCTCGATGCGTTTCTTCCAAACAATGGCGACACGACGCAAAACCTGACCGGGCCCGCCGTACAAGAGGCAATCCGCGCGGCGCTGGACAGTGGTGCGCTCGGCATGCCGCCGCGGTCCGCCGAATTCTTCGGTGTCAATGAGGCCGACCGCCCGTGGGTCGACAGTCTCTGCACGCCGCAGCCGATCGGAGCTTTCACCTATAAGATCGCGCTCACCGGCGCCCGCGAAAAGATCGCGCGCAAGACCTATATTCGCGCCAAGAACTATTCCAATCCCGGATTCGATCGTGCAGTCGCGACGGTGAAATCCGATCCGTCATGGCGCTTCCACGAAGTACCGAGCGGTCACGACGTGATGGTCGATGCGCCGGAGCGCCTTACCGAGCTTCTGCTGGAAGCCGCGGCCTGAAGCGGTCGAACTGCAACGACCCGTCGCGCTCGATGCGCGGCAGAAGATCGACTTCCCAATCGAGATATTCCTGCATCATCGCTTTGGTGTTGCCTGAGCGTTCATAGGGCTTGCGCCACTGATCGACGGCTTCGTCGGCCATCTTCGCTGCGGCCGAGAACGGCTTGCCGGCCGCGCGCCACGCGGCGTTGCCGCCGCCAAGATAGCGCACGGGTCTGTCGGTCAGAGCCTTCGCTTCAGCCACCGCCAGGCTCGCAAGCACGCCATCCTCGGACGCGAGGACGAGCGTGCCGCTTTGCGGAATCTTTTTGAACGCCCGCTCGAGCCGGCTTCTGATCGCGAACCATGCGCCGGGAATGTGCTCGCGGAGATAGTCGCGGCTCATTGAAAGATCGATCACGGTCGCGGCATTGCGCGAGAGAAGTTCGTTCAAGCCGGCGCAATCGATTGCAGCGTCACCCTGCGTCTCCCCTTCAAGCATCGGGGGCTTAGGCCAGCCGGTTTCCGTTCCCTTCTCGGCCAGCACGAAGACGTCGGCATATCCCATCTGCCGCAGCCACGATCCCGTCATCGCCGCGCGGACTTCGGCGTCGTCGACAAGCACGATGCGCGCGCCAAACGTGCCGACAAATTGATCGGTCGCCTGCACGAGCTGGCCGCCGGGCGCGGAAATTGCCCCGGGAATATGGCCCGCCTCATACTCGTCCGGATCGCGGACGTCGAAGACGTAGAGCGTGCGTTGATCGTCCTTGCGCCAGGCTTCGAGCGTCGATCGATCGATGCGCCTCACCCCGCAACTGTCGGCCACGCGTTGCGCCGCATTGCGCGCCCAATCGAGCGTCTTTGACGAAACGTCCGGTGCGCGTCGATTTTTCCCGCTGTCGGGGGTGAAGCCGGCCAGGCTCCAGCCCATGGTGCCGTTGCGCAGCGCCATGACTTTGTTCGGCAGGCCGGCATTGATCAGCGATTGCGCGCCGATAATGCTGCGGGTGCGTCCGGCGCAATTGACGACGATTGTAGTCTCCGCCGACGGCGCGATCTCGCGCGCGCGCAGCACAAGCTCCGCGCCGGGCACGTTGGTCGAGGTCGGGATCGAGACGCGCGAATATTCGTCGAACGGCCGGCTGTCGAGCACGACCAGATCGGCGCCTTTACGCATCAATTGCTCAAGCTCGGGCGCGGCGATGTTGGGGGTGCCGTCGGTGTGCTCGACATATTCGCCGAACGCCTTGCTCGGCACATACACGCCGGAGAACAATTCAAAGCCGGCGGCGCCACAAGCGGCGATGCCACCGCCGAGGATGCTGACATCTGTATATCCGTTGCGGAACAGGACCGCGGCGGCGCGGGCAGCGAGGCCGTCGTTGTCGTCGCACAGCACAATGCGCGTGGCGCGTCGCGGCACCATGGCCCGGAATTTCAATTCGAAACGGCTCAATGGCACCGAACGCGCCAGGAGGAGATGACTCTGCGAAAACACCAGCTCCTCGCGCACGTCGACGATCGCAAGCTCGCCACCGTCCCCGATCATGCCCCGCAGATCGTCAGGACTGACGAGGGGACTGACAAGATTACTCACGTCCCGATCGCTCCCGGATCAGGTGGCCTGTTGCGGCGTCATCCGCTTCACTTCGCCGGTCTTCAGGTCGAAGCGCACGCGGTCGATGCGATCGAGATTGGTGCCGGTCACGCGCACGAAGCGGGCATAGTCGGGATAGTCGATCGAATGGATCTTGCCGTCCTGATAGATACCGGCCTGACCGGGCATCAGGCGATATTTTTTCACCGGCTTGAGCTTGGCATGTTCGGGGTCGCCGCCATTGTCCTCGCGCTCCCATTCGGTCATCTCGGTGTAGTGGGTGGCTTGGCCGTAGATGGCCCACGACTCGCCGTGATCATGCGGCGGCGAGACGCGCGCTTTGTCGTTGATATGGGCAAGGATCTGAAAGCCGAGCTTTGGGTCTTCGTAGAGAACATGCAAACCGCGCGGCGCTTCTTCGCAATGCTTGCGGACGAAGTCCGGATTATGAAGAAGCTGTTCGAGATGCGTCTTCACTTCCTCGCGGCCTTGCGGCCCGGGGTCGCGGGCGAGGATGGAACGACAATCCGAGACGAATTGGTCGAGTTCGTAAGCCATTGCGGTCACTCCCTGAGACGGCATTGTTAGCGTTATTTTCGCGCATCGGCGACCCAAGCGCCAGCGGGTCATTTGCCAGCTTTTCCCGGGCGTAGCGCAGCACGGAGCAAAGCGTAGCGGCGCGTTGCAGACCTGGGACCGCCGCAGACACGGAGCTTGGGACGGTCCCGGATCGGCGGCGCATCGCTGGCGCGCTGCGCGGCGTCCGGGAAACGCGGCAATATTTGCACTAGCGGCAATAGGCCGTTTGGATATGGCCCCGCCAGCCGTTACATTGATCGCGATATCTGGCTTGGATCACATGTTCGGTTTGCCACGGACTAACGAGCGTCCGCGAAACGTGCGGCTTGACACTTTGGTCCGGCTGCGCTGGCTCGCCGTGCTCGGTCAGTTCGCGGCCGTTCTGATGGTGCATTTCGGCCTCGAATTCGAGGTGCCGATCTGGCCGTGTCTTGCCGTCATCGCGCTCGCGGCGCTGCTCAATGTCGCGTTGCGCGTGAGCTTTCATCAAACGCAGTGGCTCGAGGCGGACCGCGCGGCATGGCTCCTCGGCTTCGACATCGCCGAGCTCACGGCGCTGCTTTATCTCACCGGCGGGTTGGAGAATCCGTTCTCCTTCCTGCTGCTCGGACCGGTGCTGATCTCATCGACGGCGCTGCCGCCGCGCATGACCTTGTTGATCGGCACGTTCGCGATGTTCTGCGCCACGGTGCTGGTGTTCCTGCACTACGATCTGCCGTGGGACAGCGAGGATCCGCTTGAACTGCCGGAAATCTACATGGTCGGCGTCTGGCTCTCGATCCTGCTGGCGATCGGCTATATCGGCGTTTACACATGGCAGATCGCGGAAGAAGCGCGGCAACTTTCCGATGCGCTGGCGGCGACCGAACTTGTCTTGGCGCGCGAGCAGCATCTGTCCCAGCTCGACGGCCTCGCCGCCGCGGCAGCGCATGAGCTCGGCACGCCGCTGTCCACGATCACCGTCGTCATCCGCGAAATCGAGCGCGCGCTTGAAGCGAATTCTCCCTATGCCGATGACGTGAAATTGCTGCGCGAACAGGCGCATCGCTGCCGCGAGATTTTGGCGAAGATCACCGAGCTGCCGACCGGCGAACCGTTCGACCGCATGCAGCTTTCGGCATTGATCGAGGAAGCCGTCGCACCGCATCGCAATTTCGGCGTCTCGATCGGCGTCACCTATCCGCCCAACCGTGCCGAGGAGCCGGTCGGGGCGCGCAATCCCGCCATCCGTTACGGTCTCGGCAATCTGATCGAGAACGCGGTCGATTTCGCCCATAGCCGGGTCGAGATTTTCGCGCAGTGGATGGCGGATGAGGTCAGCATCGTCATCAGCGATGACGGGCCCGGTTTCGCGCCCGAGGTCGTCGACCGTATCGGCGCGCCCTATGTCACCCACAGGAAGCCCAGCTCGCGCGGCCCGGAGGGCGATGACGACGCCGTATTCGGGCTCGGCCTCGGCTTCTTCATCGCCAAAACGCTGCTGGAGCGCTCTGGCGCGAAGCTTTCCCTTATCAATCAGTCGCCGCCGTTGCACGGCGCCACCGTTACCGTTACCTGGAGCCGCGCCGACCTCGAGAGACCGACTGCTTCGCTGCCCCTTGAGCCCGCCGACCAAACTTCTTAGGTGTTATGCGTTGGGCGACCCGTATCGGAGATTTGCGTTGATGGAGCACATTGCCATGACCAATGCAGCCGCGAGTGCAGCGCCCAGCCCGGTTCCAAGCGAACGTTCGCTTCTGATCGTCGAAGACGACAAATCGTTCTTGCAGCGCCTCGCGCGCGCCATGGAAGGCCGAGGGTTCGTGGTGACGACGGCAGAGTCGGTCGCCGACGGCCTGTTGCAGGTCGAGAAAGCCGCGCCCGCCTTTGCCGTGGTCGACATGCGGCTCGGCGACGGCAATGGGCTCGACGTGATTTCGGCGATGAAGAAGCGCCGGCCGGAAGCGCGCGCCATCATTCTCACCGGCTATGGCAATATCGCCACAGCGGTCAATGCCGTGAAACTCGGCGCCGTGGATTATCTCGCCAAACCGGTCGATGCCGACGACGTGGTCGCGGCATTGCTCGCGCTCGACAACAAAAAGATCGACCCGCCGGAGAATCCGATGTCGGCGGATCGCGTGCGCTGGGAGCACATCCAGCGCATCTACGAATTGTGCGGCCGCAATGTTTCGGAAACCGCGCGCCGCCTCAACATGCACCGCCGCACGTTGCAGCGCATTCTCGCCAAACGCGCACCCAAATAGACGCGCCGCCAAATAGACGCCTGCATTAACCGCCGGCTAACCGCGTTGGCGGGGCGGCGCGCCACGCCGCCGGCGACGATTCAAATTTTATCGAACCGATTAAATCAAATTTGTCCCGCGCGCGCCTATGAAGGGGCAAGCATATTCACGCATTGGCGAAGATCGCATGCCCGAACAAGAGCGATCATTGCAGGTCAACGAAAAGAGCTCGGCTGCCGCCCCGCAGTCGCAGGCCTCCGCTTTGCCGCGCCTTCTCGTCATCGACGACGATTATCTTCACCGCAAGATCATCTGCCGCGTCGCGTCCAAGGCTGGCTATGCGCCGGCGGGAGCCGCGACCTACGACGAAGCCGTAAGGCTCGCGCTTGAAACCGCCTTCGACTGCATCAGCCTCGATCTCTCGCTCGGCCAGCATGGCGGCATCGAGATGCTGCAATATCTCCGCGGCATCGGCTGCAAGGCGCCGATCATCATCATCAGCGGCTGCGACGAAGCGACGTTCCGCGAAACGCAGAAAGCCGCCAAGGCGCTTAATCTGAATATCTGGGAATCGATCGCGAAGCCGGTCGATCTCGACATGCTACGCTATTGCCTCGAACGGCTGCGGACGCAGCAGCACGCCACGATTGCCGCCGCGTAAGTAACGATCGTAGCGATCAGAAAGACTTCCCGGAATAGGGCCCCTGCGGATCGGCCAGTGCCTGCAAGCGCAGCGCGGCCGCATGCGCGAAACGCAGCATCACGCTTTTTCGGGTTGCGGCGGGCAGGCGGTGTTCGGGCGCCTCGCACACGATCGACGCGCCGAACGCGTCGGCCACGATCAGCCCGGTATCCGGCGGAAATATTTCACAGGGCACGTCAACAATCGTGGCGAAGAACAGCCGGTCGCAATGCAGCCGGTAGTCCGTCCATTTCTGATCGGCGCGGAAATCGGCCACGGACGATTTGATTTCCACGATGATGATTTCGCCGTCGCCGCCAAGCGCGACCAGGTCGGCGCGCCGGCCTGACGGCAGCGGCAATTCAGAGACCACGCAATAGCCGAGCGCATGCAGATAGCGCGCGGTGCCGCGCGCGACCGCCAGCGCGGTCGGCGATTGCCGGCCATCGACCGGCAAAGATCCCGAGACGGCCGGCGCCAGCGAGGTCAGGCTCATGGCAAGAATTCCTGGTAACGGCAGGTCCGACAGCGGACGACACGCGAACTTACGCACGGCACATACCCCAAATAGACAACCCAGCGTTTCATTGTGCCGCATCTGCACGCTGAGGAAAAGCCCCCGCCAAACCTTCGCGCGATGCCTTTATCACACCACGCTCGGTGATCAGTCCGGTGACAAGCCGCGCCGGGGTGACGTCGAAGCCGTAATTCGCCACCGGAGAACCGTCAGGCACGATGCGCACGGTTTCAATGCGGCCGTCTTTGGTGAGCCCGGTCATGGTCGCCACTTCGTCGGCGCTGCGTTCTTCGATCGGAATTTCGGCGACGCCGTCGGCTACGGTGAAATCGATAGTGGGTGAGGGCAGCGCGACATAGAACGGCACATTATTGTCGTGCGCGGCGAGCGCCTTCAAATAGGTTCCGATCTTATTGCAGACGTCGCCGTTCCTGGTGACGCGATCGGTGCCGACGATCACGATGTCGACGAGGCCATGCTGCATCAGATGGCCGCCGGTATTGTCGGCGATCACGGTATGCGGCACGCCGTGATGACCAAGTTCCCAAGCCGTGAGCGAGGCGCCTTGATTGCGCGGCCGCGTCTCGTCGGCAAAGACGTGAATAGGAATGCCTTTGTCGTGCGCGGTGTAGATCGGCGCGGTGGCGGTGCCGACATCGACGGTCGCGAGCCAGCCGGCGTTGCAATGGGTCAGCACATTGACGCGTTCGCCCGGCTTCTTGCGCCGCGCGATGGCTTCGATCAGCGGCAAGCCGTGCCGGCCCATGGCGGTGTTGATCGCAACGTCTTCCTCAGCGATTTCGCCGGCGCGCTTATAGGCGGCCGCGGCGCGCTCGGCGCGCGGCCGGGTGCGCACCACCGCCACCATTTCGTCGAGCGCCCATTTCAGATTGATGGCGGTCGGACGGGTGGCAAGCAGCGTCGCATAGGCGCGCTCAAGCGCTTCGTCGGAGGCGTCGGCCCGCAGCGCGAGACAGACGCCGTAAGCCGCAGTCGCGCCGATCAGCGGCGCGCCACGGATCACCATGGCGCGGATCGCATGCGCCACGTCGTCCAGCGTGGTCAGGCGCACCGTGACAAAACGATGCGGCAGCGCCGTCTGGTCGATCACGCCGACCGAGCAGCCATCCGGCTCGAGCCAGATGGTGCGCATGGATTTGCCGTCGACTTTCATCAGGTTCCAGTAGCAGATTTCGAGATTCTGTCGATGCTGTAAATTGCCGTCACTTATGCCTTCACTTGCCAGTAGCGGAAGCCTGCCGCAATGTTACGCGAACAAATTACGCCGGAGACGCCGATGGCCGCCATTGATTATGAAGTCGAATATAATAATCGCGCCCGCGTGCCGGAACATGCGGAGATTTTTGCCCGCTGGACCCGCGAAGGAGAGGATTATCGCGCCGAGGCGCTGAAGGCCGGTCGTGCGCAACTCGGCCTGTCTTACGGCGACACGCCGCGGCAAGTCGTCGATTTGTTTTTTCCGCAAGCGGGCGAGACGGCGCCGCTTGCGGTCTTCGTTCATGGCGGCTGGTGGCGTTCGCTCGACGCATCGATGTTCAGCCAGATGGCGCGCGGCATGAACGCACGCGGCATCGTTGTCGCCGTCGCCGGTTACGATCTGTGCCCGAACGTCGCGATCGCCGACATCATCGCGCAGATCCGCCGCGCCTGCGTGTTCATGTGGCAGCGCTATAGCCGGCCGATGCTTCTCGTCGGTCACTCGGCCGGCGGCCATCTGGCGAGCGCCATGGTCGCCACCGACTGGCCGTCGCTCTATCCGAAAGCGCCGGCCGATCTGGTGCCGGCCGGATATGCGGTATCCGGCGTGTTCGACCTCGCGCCGCTCGTCGGCATCAGCGTGAACCAGGACCTGAAACTCGACGCCGCCGAAGCCCGCAAAGTGTCGCCGCTGTACTGGCCGCTTAAGCCCGGGCGCACGTTCGATGCGTTTTGCGGCGAGCTCGAATCGGACGAGTTCAAGCGTCAGAGCCATACGCTTGCGCAGGCGTGGGGGCAGGCGGGCGCCCAAACCCGCTCCGGAGAGATCGCCGGCACCAACCACTTCACCGTGATCGACGCGCTCGCCGATCCGCAAAGCGCCATGACGGCGCGCGTCGCGGAACTCGCATTGGCTATCAAGTTCTAGAACGAATGTTTCCCGGGCGCGGCGCAGCACGAAGTGAAACGGAGTGGTGCGCTGCAGACCCGGGACCTTCGCACACACTGAGCCTGATACGGTCCCGGATTAGCAGTGCACCGCTGGCGCGCTGCACTGCGTCCGGGAAACGTCATGAAGTGAGCGGTGCAACCTTGTTTGGTGTCAGCAAGACGCCGGCCGAGGCAACAAAGATCAAGGCAAAGCCGATCATGTCGGGTTTGGTCGGCACCTCGCCGAGGATCAAGAACGACTGAACGATGCCGACGACCGGGACGGCGAGCACGCCGAGCGATGCCGTCACCGCGGGCAACCGCTTCACCACTGGAAACCACAACGCATAGGCGATGCCGTTGCCGACCACGCCGGTCCAGACCGTGGCGAACGCGCCACCGGCATACAGACCGTGAAGCTCGAGACGGCCGTCAACGATATACATGCACGCCGTCAGCGCGATAAAGGCGATCGTCATTTGCCAGCTGGCGAGCGCCATCGGATCGAGTTCGATGTGCGCCCATTTCACATAGACCGTGCCGGCGGCCCAGCTCACGCCGGTCGCCAGCGCCAGGATGATGCCGAGCGGTACGCCGCTTCCGGTCAGCGGATAGATCAGGATTGCGAGTCCGGCAACGCACAAAACGAGCGCGATCCATTGCACGCGGCTCGGACGTTCGCCGAGAAAAGGCCATGCCAACAGCACCGACCAGACCGGCATCGTGTAGGCGACGATCGTCACCCGCGACGTCGAGGCGGCAAGCTGGGCGAAGGCGCTGAACAGGCTGAAGCCGATAATGTTGAGGAGCGACGCAACGACGACATGGGCGAAAACCTTTGCCGACGGCAGCCGCAAGCTCCGGCGCATCACGAGGCAGAGCAGATAAAGCGTCAGCGCGCCAAGCGCCGCCGCCACCGCGCGCATGCTCAACGGCGGGATTTCGTTGAGCGCAACTTTCATCAGCGGCCACGTCGTGCCCCAGATGAAGCACAGCGCGACCAGCATCAGCCGCGCGCCCAAGTCGGCGCTGCCGGAAACGCCACCTGTGGCGCCGCGCACGGGGCTCGGATTTTCCGCTGAAACGTTCACGACGACACGTTCATGGCGCTTTAGGGCCGGCGCCGAGATACCAGTCGGCAATCTGCCCGCCGGTCCAGAACAGCACGTCGGATTTCTTACGGATAGTCTCGAAAATGCGGCGGAAGTATTTGGCGCGGTGCGGCGCGCCCATGATGTAGGGGTGAACGGCCATCGCCATGATGCGCGGCGTATCGGCGGCGTCGGCATAAAGTTGCTCGAACTGGTCGAGCGCGCGTTCGCAATATTCCGACGCCTTGTGATGCTGGATCAGCATCATGGCGACGTCGTTGCATTCCTGCGTGTAGGGCACGTTGAGGATCGGCTTGCCGCGCGTCTTCAGCCAGACCGGCTGATCGTCGAGCACCCAGTCGGCAACATAGTCGTAGCCTTCTTCGGCAAGCACGTCGGGCGTCTGCCAAGTCTCGGTGAGGCCCGGTCCGAGCCAGCCGCGCGGCGGCTTGCCGGTCGCCTTGGCGATGACCTCGCGCACCTTGCGGATATCGGCGCGCTCGTTCGGCACCTTTTGCAAGTTGCGCTGCGTGAAGCCGTGACCGATGAATTCCCAATTGCGCTCGACTGCGGCCTGCACGATCTGCGGATAGGCGGCGAGCGCCGAACCGTTGATGGCGATCGTGCCCGGTATGGCGAACTCGTCGAAAATCTTGATGAAACGCCAGAATCCGACGCGGTTGCCGTATTCGTGCCAGGCCCAGTTCGGCACATCCGGCATCGGCGAGCCGCCGGCCGGCGGGGTAAGCACCGTGCGCGGCATTGTCTGCAGCGGATCCCATTCCTCGACATTGACGATCACCCAGATCGCCATGCGCGCGCCGTTCGGCAATTTGAGCGCAGCCCGCTGCGTGATCGGCGAATAGGTGAGCCGGTCGGTCGGCAGCATCGGCTTCTTCGGCGACGCTTTGCGCACCGGGGGTTTCTTCTTCGCTTGTTTGGCCATTGCGGAGTTTTCCTTCCCAGTCGTTTCAATAACACGATCTAGTGTTCCGTTGCTGACAGACGATTCACAAATTGGCGCGACCGTGCGAGTCTGCGCCGATGAGGAAAATCGAGCAGATTTCGATCAGCGCGGCTGATCGTGAACGATTGGAACGATTGGTTCGGG